>OLRW01000262.1_pt1 | contig 46685 bp, 30 predicted proteins | sample 1672701 | NCBI WGS metagenome assembly OLRW01 (sample SAMEA3136715, study PRJEB25190) | human gut metagenome | biome: human gut; feature: human-associated habitat; material: faeces | place: Austria | collected 2013
CCAATTCATCCACCTACTAAAGTATGGTGGTTTTGTTGGTTAAATAATCATAAAAGCATGAACAACAAGAGAAGAAAAAAAATATCGGATGTTATTAACAACGTAAATAAGTATAAAACAGATTTTGAATACATCAAATCAAAGTTATCGGAGTTGAAGTACAACATAAATTCAGCCAAAGATGATGTTGATATGATTTTAGATGAAGAGACGGAGGCGAGAGATAATATACCGGAATCGTTACAAGACTCAGAAAGATATTGGGAATCAGATCAGGCTGTAACTGATATGGAGGAGGTGGTTGATGACATGGAAGGCATTATAAATGATATAGATGATGTGATTTCAACCATAGATGGGAGCATTAAAACCATAAATGGTTCTATAAAAGTAAATTTAGAAGGAATAATGTGAGTCTATAAAAACACTATAAGTAAAATTTAACACAATACGCTTGTATTAAAGTTACACAATCTATATTTTTACGTCGTGTAATTTTAATACAAGCGTATTTTATTAAATAATTTAAAAGTTATGATTTCTAAAGACAGGTTATTGTATGGAGTGGTAATCAGACAGGACATTAAAACTTCCTTTATGTCATTAACTGGATTACAAGAGGCATATACAAGAAAAAGAGTGGAGATGGGGTGGAATGATAAGAGAATAGAAAATATTCTTTCGAACAAGGAGAGTGCAGAAAGGATATTTTATATTCTTAAAAAACAGAAATACATAAAAAGTGAAACCTTGAAAGAGTTTATGGATATAGTGGAAAACAACTCTTTGATAAAAGTAATGAAGTGGTATAATGCCTATAAGACTACAGGAAGAGGAACAAACAGAAATGTTATGTGTGATCCCTACATATGGGTATTAGTCGCTATAGAATTAAATCCTATGCTGTATGCAGAAGTTACTGGATGGTTAAATGATAAACTTATTTTGGATAGAATAGAGATAGGGGATAAATACAATACTCTTTCAAGGTCTGTATCAAAATTTGAAGATGTTGATTATATAGAAATGGCTGATAAGTTAAACTGGATTGTATTCAATAAACATAAATATGTTTTAGATAACAGAGCAACTCAAGAGCAGTTAAAAGAACTTGAAATGCTTCAATCTAATCTTGCATTTTGTATAGAAATGGGAACCATCTCTTCTTTCTCTAATTTAATGAACATGATGAGATCTATATATGTAAAGAAATGGGGAGAAGAGGCTGTAACTTCTAAAAACGTAAAATAATATGGGAGTAAAAGAAATAAGAGAACTACTTAGACTCTACAATCTCGAACATAGTGTCGTCCAGAACAAAAACTCTGGGCGGTATTCTATTATTCTCCATAACAACATCATAGGAACGAACGTAGATGGAGAGAAGGTAGTTGTGTTCAGAACCATTCCGGATGGAAGCAATACGTTCTCTATGGAGCGAAATAGATTCTATGAGGGGTTTGTAGAGGCTTTTGATGACGATAAGGCGATTGAAGCCGTAAGACAGTATTTTGAGAAAAACAGAAATGATAGGGTATAAGACGAAGATGGATTATATTACTATCGAAATGAGGTAAAACAACGATAAAGCAATGGAAAAGATGGATGATAATACTAAAAATATCCTTTATCCAAAAGGATCTATTTTTCGCATATTAAAAGATGATATAATCAGTGCCGAATTTAAAATCGTCAAAGGAGCTATAGCGGAGGCAGTATCAGACATAGAAGTAAATGATAAATATGCTGAGGTTTGTTGCAATGGGGAGACGTTCGTCATAGAAACGGATATTATGGGTATTATTCCTGCCGAAGATCCCATAGAAAACAAATCGGTGAAGAATGACATCATTGACGACAAACTACGATGGGATTTGCTTCCAATGAAAGAGATTGAGGATATTGTAAGAGTCTATCATGCTGGTGCAAAGAAGTACGGACCCAATAAATGGCAGAACCTTGACAACGGGTTTGAACGGTATCGTGCTGCGGCTGCCAGGCATATAATGGCATACCTGAAAGGAGAGAGAATGGATAAAGAGACGAACGTGCACCATTTAGCTGCGGCTGCATGGAATGTGATAACTATGCTGTGGTATGATAAGCACGGGAAGGGATTAATATAAAAAAGCGAAATAACAATGGAAGAAAAATGGGCTGATATTGACGGATATAATGGATATCAAGTAAGTAATATGGGTAATATTAGAAGTCTGAAAAGCATGAAAATATTGAAACAGCAAGAAAAAGAAAATGGATATAATACTGTGTCTTTAAGAAGAGAGGGAGTGCTAAAACAACTCTATGTACATAGGCTTGTAGCATTGGCATTTTGTGAAAAAGAAGAATGGAAAAATCATGTTGATCATATAAATTGTATAAGAAATGACAATCGAAGCGACAATTTAAGATGGTGCACTCCAAAAGAGAATTGTAATTTTCCACAAACAAGAATAAACGCCTCGAAATCTTTAAAATTAGCAATGAATAGAGAGGATGTTAAAGAGAAACTTGCAAATTCAATGAAAGATGTTTTTAGCAGAAGAAATGTAAAAGAAAAGATGTCGAAAGCATCAATATTGAATCATGAAAATGGATTATACGATCACCTAAAAAAAGAAGTTTTAAAATTAGATAAAGAGGGGAATGTTTTAAAGAACTACGAATCGGTGTCATCTGTGGCGAATGACGGATATGATCCAAGTTTTGTATCAAAGGTATGTAGAGGAGATAAGTTCATGGCTTATGGATATATATGGAGATTTAAATAATAACATAATTAGGTGCTTGTCATCAATAAGCGCTTTGGTGAATTAACAAAGCCATTCACATCATAAATTATAAGGAGGAAAAGAAATGACAAAAGAACAAATGATTCAACTGTTAGACACAGAGCTTGATGCAATGAACAAACATAGAAATAATATTGAAAGAATTAAAAAGGAATATTTCGATTCTGTTTATGGATTCAAGAAGGGAGATAAGGTAAGCGTTCTTTACAAACGTTCGAAAGAACCTCTTGTTGGTTTCTTCAAGAGCGTTCAAATCATGAGTACTGGAACAGTTATATTTACAATCCAGGAAGTTAATAAAGAAGGAAGACCTGGAAGAGGATCTTATTTGGTGTATGAAGACGATTTAAGTGGAATCAAAAAAGTAAAATAATATGATCAGAGCAAGATTTTACATTAGAAAGGATGACTGTGACAATGATTACCGTCCAGTTAAATGGCCCATAAAATATCCATATTGGTGTAGTGCAGAATCCAGTAATTCATTTGTGCTGGTAGCGTATGCTGAAGACGAAGACAGTATAAAAGAACTGTGGCCGGAGGCGTATGATATTAATGTCTTAGAGAAAGATACCGAAATTAGATTCACATTAAGATTTCCTAAGCCGGAATGGTATGAATTGTACGAAAGGGAATTAGAAGAATGTGATAGATTTATATGGGTTACGGATGCGTGCCTGAGAGACGGTATAATAAGAAAAGTAAAAGCTAAAATAGAAGAGTATGGCGGTCTTTTGTTAGCCGACATCCCCGATAGGTTCGCTCCTTATGAAATAGGAAGGGATGCTTTTGAGAGCAAAGAAGAAGCTTTAAAACATGCAGAGGAACGGAGATCGCACCTGATCGAATCTATTAAGAAACAATTGAATAAACTTGAAAATCTAAAATTTGAATGCGATGATTAACTACGCAGCAAAAGCCAGAAAAGCTTATTTGATAAATAATTTCGATAAGATTCTTAACAGTCTTAACACGCTTCATTCGACGGTTGAGACCATGACGTTGTTCGTAAACGACCAGGCTTATAATTACATTCTTAAGCTAAAGGAGGTAATTAAAACCAGTCCTATGTATAAGCACAATATCAAGCGTCTTTTAAATGACATGGACAAAGAGATAAAAAGGTACAATGCTTCTATCTACTACATAAATAAAGAGCGTAGTGAGGTTATAGCTGATATAACACAAGCGATGGAGGATTGCCTCATGCCATACATAGACGACCTGGCCGGCGCTATAAGGGCAGCCGTGTGGTCGAAGGGCGTGTCCGAGGAGCGGACGGAAGCGGCGGTACTGTCCCTAATCGTATCCTCCTTGGCTACGACATCAGGCAGACTTATTTCAGGTGGATATCAGATCATGAAAGAAATGGGTGGAGGCTGGGGTGGTAACCCATTTACGTTTATGAGCATTGATAAGATAAGACACTTATCTACATCATTATCTGATGCTATTACCGGTGGAGAAATAGCTCTTGAAGAAAAAGAAGCCAATGACATAACTAAGGCAATGGATGTTTTTATTGAGAAAATGTCAGATTCAGATATCGTCGATAAAGTAATCAGCATACTTGAAGAGGCAGAATCTAAAAACAAGGAGGAAGTATCATGAATTACCAACTCGTATGTCCTAAGTGTGGTGCCAAGCACAATCCCAACTCTACACATTCAATGAATGCCTCAGATTTCATAGAAGGGGACATTAGGACCATTATGGAAGAACGTGGGTGGTGCTTTCAGTGCGCCTGCTGGCAGAATATATACAACGTACACAAAGACAATCCAGGATGGGTTAGAATCGATGGCGTAAGCTGGATTATCAAACCTATGGCAGCGATCGTACCAGGTGGATGGAATGCTCTTGGATGCGGAGGGAGAAAGATGTATATTAACATCGAGGGAAAGGGTATTGTTGTATCTAATAATACCTGGTGTCAGGGCTATGTTCCAAAAGTCTTTAAGGAACTGATGCCTGATAATGCTACTTGGGCTACGAAAGAGGAATTTGACAAAGCTTCTGTAATAGGACATATTATAGAAGGTGTTGGTTTAGTTTTCACAGATAGGGCAGGTCATGAAGTTAATGCTTAGAAACTTATTTCATGTTCTGCTTATACAAGAAAAGATGGTAACTACAACAATCCCCAACCATACAATAGGCGTACGGTTGGGGATTGTTGTCATATCGTAAAATTAAGTGTTTTTTCTAATATCAGATATTCAGTATGAACTTTACTTCCGCCATCATCTATCAAGTCCAAATTAATATAAGCTGTATATGATACATGATGATCACCAGGAGCAAGACGTTTCATTTCTGATAAGAACATAAAATTTAAACCTTGGCCGGACCATGATTCTGGATATGGCAAAGGTGTAAAGTCGGCATCTGTACATCTTATACCCCAAGTAAGATTAGGATCTGCCCTAACTATTCTATCATGAGGTCCATCAATTACAAGATCTGGCATCTCATATTGGTAACTATCATAATTAAGGACAATAGGATCACCAAAGTTTACACCGTATATAGTAGCAGGTGGAGTAAAGCTTGTTATTAAAAAGGTTCTATGAATCCTATTGGTTGTTCTTAGTGTAAACTCATCAGGTGCTATCACACTTACTCTAAATCCATAATAAGGAGAGGTTGTTAAAGCAATAGTAAGAACCACCGAATCCTGTTCAAGCAATTCCTTTGTCGTATCAACCTGACTATCAATCTCTTGCCTATCTTCCATTGGAACACCTCCTCGAATATACACAGTATCCAACCGTTTTTTAGAAGATTGGTATATAAGCTCACCACCATCAGGGACGTTTCCGATAAGTTCATTGTTTACATAACACCCCCCCCCTATGCAGTTGCTAACTATCTTATACTCATATAGTTTAGAATTATTTTCAAATCTTCGTCTCATAATTTTATAAAATTAATTCAGTAAAAGGACGGACATAATGCGAACTATCCCTTGAACCTGTACTCAAATGATCTCCTTGGATGTTTATATCATAATACCACGAATAGGTAAATTGTGTAGATTGAGTGGATGTCCACATTTTATTACTCATTATCGTACCTCCTACCATTAAAAGGCATTCGTTTATTTCATTAGCATACAATGATATCAAAAAAAACTCTCCGGCGCCACCTACATATCCATTTTGACCATTTTTAAATAAATAGCTATTAGCTTTATTAAAAGCGTAATTTCCATTACTGGTATCATATTCAAGATACGCATTCTGATTTTCACGCCCCCAATAATCCTTTTTAACGGTTTCCATATAAGAACTATTTTGTGCAAATGCATTGTCTATTATTCCATTCTTACCCCAACGAAATGTGCCAATATATTCGGTGGCTATAACAAAACACACTTTATCTACAAGAGCTATTCCATTGCATAGATCATTGGAATATCCTTTATTAGACCAATTTTCTTTTGTATATAATCCTCCATCTACATGTTGGATGTATATGCCTTTATTGATTATAAGCGAGGGATTTACCCCCATCCCTATTTGAAATCTTCTTCTCATCTTTTTTTTGCAAGATACTATTTTTTTTCATAACAAAAGAAACCGGTTCCCTATCATCTCTGACTGAGAACCGGTAAGAAAACAATTTCAGAAAAAATTAAACCTACATAATCTTTCAAGTAAGAACAAAAACGTACAATCTACTCTTTGACGATGCTAATATAACATATTGGAATCATACAAAAACAATGCAAGTCCGATATTCTTCGTCTACTTGTAGCTAACATCATCGTCCCCTTCCGAATCAGGAGTAGCGCCGATGAAGAACATCATTGACTTGTTGTTCGTCTGCTGCCACCAATTATAGGCGCGCGCTACGTCTTCCGGCGTCTTGATATTATACCATTGTTTGATAAACGTCTGTTTGGCGAGTTGCCTAAATAACTTAGACTCTCCCTTGTATGTACCGGATGTTACTTTATCAAGTGAATAATTCCTAAGATCGGTAAGATCCTTCAGTTTTCGCCCCATAACAAACGGATCGTTAATGATATCTACCACGTTAAGCTCCATAATAAACGGCATCTGTGAAGCTATTTCGTTTATGGTTCTGAATCCGACATAGGATCCAAATTGAGTAAGCCAACTTTCTTCGTTTTCATCATCATCACGCCATCCGGCAAGAAGCATAGATACGGCTTGCATGATAAGGAACGTGCCGGCATAGACACTGAGGCGTTTGAGATTGGTTTTCTCTACCTCATTCATATTGTCTTTATTTTCGTTCCAGGCATCTATGATGTTTTTCATACCAGACTCGGAAGCTAAGCTAAATGTTTTGGCTATCATATTCTTTAACGTAATTGACAGCCCTTCCTCTTCTTGCATTGTCTGGAAATTGAAGCCACGTCTTTTCCACAGACGTTGAGCCGCCAGCACCAACCATCCTCGGTGGGCGGTCATGAACCTGGCTATCCAGTTACGTGATGCGGCTGTCCGGTTTTCTTCATTCAAAGATCCGTTACATATCTGTGACAAGCTACGAACCTGATTACGGGTTATAGCCATCTGGGTTTCAACTTCCTCAACAGTAACACCCGATCCTGGTTTCACAACCACCTTGCCGTCTACAACATCTACCATACTCCATAAAGTACGATCTCTTAATGCATCCCATTCTCTTTTTATAGTGCTCTGTTCTTTATTGCGTTCTTTTTCCATCTTGAAATCTTGGAACGTATAGAACCGGCCTTTGTAATAACGAACATTGTCCATAGTAGCAATCATAACCTGCGGATCAAGAGGGTAGTTCAGGATTTCCATAAAAGCATACATAGGTGAACGCATTAAGGTCCTGGCCACTCTATTGTATCCGGCACCATACATACGATTTCGGATATTGAATATCCCCATTCTCTCACCTATGACATATAATTTGCTTTTCCTATCTATGTCTCCGGTTTCTGCTATACAAGATGGAGCAAGACGTGAAAACTCAGCCGATGCGTATTTAAGGGAATCTTTGCTTATATACTGTCCTATGGCAGATTCCATGATGAGGTTGATATGACCTGTTAAGGCGCCGGTAGCTGCCACAAACGGGGACAGCGCCAGGTTCATGACCGACATAAATCTTTCAACGGCCATCATTATCCTGGTAAGGTCTACTGTGTATCCACCGATGTTTACCGTCAGTTTTTTGGTGTTCATCCTAATGCCATAATAATGATCGTTAAAGAAGTCCCTGAACATCTGATATGCTTGGGTTGCTTCAGCCTTCTTACCGCCTTCAAATTGTTTATTCAGTAACATCTGCTCCAGTCCTTGGGCAAGCTCTATAGACTTCTGCTTTTCGTTGTATAACGATGACTGCATCATAAGCATCGAATAAGAGTAGCCAAAATCGTGAGATACGTCATCTTGGTTCTCTAATTCATATATGTAGTATTTAGGTATGGACCGAACCCTATCTTCCGGATCATATACTTCCCCTTGTCTGGTTTTACCGTATAGAGAATCGTCTACTCTGTCCAGACAGAGATCTGATACAAAATTACGAACCGTATTTTTGAAGTTGATACCCAATCCCTCCATACGTTCTATATCTTGTTTGGATATCTGTGGAATAGCATACAAATTGGGGCTCTGCTCTTTGTATAAGGAAAGGGATTGTCTTTTTATTTCCTTGAGTTTTTGAATCATATTCCATTGCTCTACGTTTTTAGTAGCGACCTCATTACCATCAGCATCATACTTAATGCCGAAGTCATTGAAATATGATTCATCACGATACAGGCTCTTCTTGGGCATACGATGACCATACCCGTGGTCTTTTACATAATCAGGGTTACGACCGCTATTTTCGGCCTCGGATTCAGCCACCCATGCCCTTGCAGGGTCAAAAGACAGGTATGATATATCCATACCATAATCTTGTGTGGATGTCCCATTCTGTACGTCCTTAACCATCTGCGCCACATCTATCTCACCTCGACCGATTTTGTCTATCATGGCCGCATATCCGGTAGGCGCCATGCGTTTATAGTACGAAAAGACCTGGCTCCTGGCAAATTCATTAACAATAGCATTGGCTTCTTCTATACCCTCTTCCCTTGTATTATTTAAAAATAAGCTGGCCATCTTAGCATTAACAGCATTCCTAAAATCTCTACCGTCTAATTCTTTGCTTATACCGAGCTTTTCTGACAGGTAGTTGGTTTCAGATACGGTAAACAGATATCGGTTATCAGCAGCCTTAAACAGCTTATCCCTTAAAGCCTGAATCCTTTTTGCTTTCTTCGCCGTAGTATGACGTTGTACGAACTTCCATTCCACTTCCTTAGAGTCAGCAAGAGCATTTAAATAAGACTGATTGACTTCGTTTTCAGCCTTACTGCTTTTAGTAAGGTATTTATCAATATCTTCAAGACCCACCATCTTAGCATAATCTATCAAAATAGTGTAATCGGCTTCAATAGCTTCAGATGCGGCCCTAAAAGCATCTCTTTCAGATGAGGTAAATGTCGCTTCATTAATTTCTCCGATATCAGCCACATCTCGGTTGTTTCCGATTATTTCCTTGATAATGGCCTTATTTTTTTCTATATCTTTTACAATCGAATCCACGTCAGTTGCATCTCTATCACTTGTCGTAGAACTAATGATATCATGCGCCATTTTAAGATATGAAGCCTTGTTATTTGATTCGGTACGCGCCGACTGTTCTGATTCTACATCATTCCAAAACCGATCGTTGAATGACAGGTGACCCCCCAACATAAGCGTCTTCAGCGCAGCTTCCCCTCCAGACTCACGCTGAATCGTTCTCAATCTTTCCAAAAATGATTCTGATACGGCATTAGTGACATTATTTGATTCTTTTCTCCAAACTTCATTTATGGCTTGTATTTCTTTAGCCATCTTAAGCTGGTCTCCGGTTTTTTCAACACGTCTGGTACCAACATATATGTATTCCGAAGCTGCTTCCTTACGTTGTTTACGAAGCAGTCCTTCTTCTTCGTAGTTACTACTCTTATAGTAGGCAACCTCATCAAAATTACCACCGCTATCAATAAAAGGCTGCCTCAATATCCGTTTTTGCCGGGAAAGAGCATTAAGGTATTCTTTGGTTGTTTGAGAAACCGGATGCCCTAATTCTTCTTCAGCCTTTTTGTATATGGATTCCATTCTTGTGGCATAACTTTCGCTAAATTCCAGTTCCGAATTTTCAGCATCCCACTTTTCCATCTGCTCCGTATAGATCTTTTCCTGCTCGATGGTAAAAATATCGGTATTAACCCTATCAGACGATGGTTTGAATTTAGCGTTTTCAGTAACCGTATTTCCATCCTTGTCAACTACTTCTCTTTTAAATACGTAGTTACGGTTATTGTCAACCACATCACCAATTTCTTCTTCTGATATCTCTATGTTCATGGCAGCCGCAAACGCTCGCATCTGCGCCAGCTTCTTATTACGATCGTATTTAGCCATATCAAGGGCACTACGAAGATAATTAGAAGTTTTGCCGTCTACTTTCTGAAGCAGTTTTTCAAATTCAGATTTGTTAAAACCATGCTTTTTCGCATATGCCAGGAAATCGGATATGGCGGGCTGGGCATTCACCATCGCATTGTAATTGTCTTTGGCAATCATAGCTCCAAGAGCGTTATTGAACGGACTGGAAGAATGCTCTAATATACCGAACCACCTACTTATCCAAGAAACATCGTGTTGAACCTTGTCAAAAAATTCTTTTACTCTCTTTACCTTATCTGCTGGCACATGAAGTTCGTTCATTAACTTATCAAGCAACGTACTTTCATCAAGGTCTTGTACTGATTTAATATCAGATTGAATACCATTAATGTCGGCAATGACGGTATTGATCCTATTTGTATAATCCTGCTTTTCACGTTCGTCAAATTCGGTACTTCTGTTACGGATATATCCTCGAAGATCGTTCATGATCGGAAGAACCTGATTGTTGATAATATCTACGTTCTTTCGATCATTGGTATTGAAGTGAAGCTTACCATCTTTGGTATCACCATGAAGGATGGCGTTCACCACATTACTTAAGTATCTGACCTGAGCTTCGGCTGTAGAGATCATGCTATTCATGGCAGCCGCCATCTCATTCTTGTCTATTTCGGTCTCTACTTTATTTATCTTATCTTCTATGGTCTTAAGCTGCGCAAGGGTCATAGACGTAGTTACAGCCCTATCAGAGCTTATCTGACGTAAGTCTCTTAATGTTTTCCTTAATGCCCGGATTTTAGACTCAAGAAACTTGTTCTTGTTCATAGAAGAAAGGGAATATAATGTAAAGTCATTATCCTTTAACAGAGAGGTGTCAAATCCTTTATCTATGTCAGTAATGGCAAGATCACGAATGTTTTTAATAACGTTATTCAAATCTTGTCTTTGGGTTGATAAAGCTGATTTAAGCCAGCTTACGATTCCAGAGAGAAGCTGCCGGACGCGCCCCAGGAAGGAGGTGGGCTCTACCGGCGCCTGTGCTGTGCCGGTCTGCATCTCCCTGGAGAGGATCTTTCCAAGAATTTCTCTCCTAACAGCATTATCAAGCTCAGCTCCTTCATATACCTTACCGTATGTATTATAATACTGACCTGCATACTGGTTCCACTCTTCCGTACCTTCTACATCTTGCAGAACAGCCTCAACAGCATTCTGATCTCTGTATGCCTCTACGAGAAAGTGGGCTGTTTCTTCTACTAAATCAGATAAAGTAGCATCTTCACCAACTGCTATTACATTATTGGCAATATCCGCCAATGCCTTAGCAGAAGGTTCGTGCCCGTATTTGGTTTGGTACTTCTCTATATAATCGGTCATACCTATGACACTAACGCCAAGAGTTTTCAGTATCTCGACAATAGAATTTCGTTGATCACGTTCCTGCCTGCTATAATCTGATACGATCTTAGCTTTAGCATCAGCATAAAGATCGTTGTCTTCTAATATGAATGAAACTACAAGCGCATCAAAATGATCGTACTTAGCATCCAATTCATTGTATCTTCCTGACTTGAGATCGTTCTTTATCTGCTCCTTGCTAACCCTCTCCGTTCCTCCGGTAGCGAGCCTCATAGTTACCTTACTATTATCCAACGAGCTTATGGTTATCATACCTTGGTCGTTCATGGAAACATCGGAACCAAAATGATTACGGAGCTCGGTGTAGGATAATGCTGAATTGAAAAGTCTAATTTGTCCTGTATGTCCTTCTCCTGTAAGATAATAGCTCCTTGTTTCAGGATCGAATATCTTGGATCCGGACAAAAGACCTTTCTTTATAAGGTAGTTAATTATCCCGCCTTTCGTTGATAAAGAAGTAGAAGCAGAAGCGGTCATGACCGGTATAAAAGACTTGGGATTATTAAGAACATACTTTCCAGCTTTGTAAGTAATGTCTGCCACGCCATCCACGGTAGATTCTTGAACGGTTCCTGATAAGAATCCTATTCTAATATCATTCCCGCCAGAGCGAAGAGCTTCTCCGTAATCTTCAAATAATTGACTACGATCGTTCATGAAAAACAAACGAGGCTCTCCAGTCTGATACGTTACACCCACAGGATTAGAATCTGTTTCTGGTAGCTCTTCTGGGCTAAATATCTTAAGACCGTCTTTTATAACCATATAATTAACACCCTTATCCTGTACCACAGATACGGGAGTGAAGTCCGAAGATATAGCATCTTGTAAATACTGCCCGGCGTCTATTCCTGGTTCTTCCGGTACGGAAATACTTGATGGGATCATAGCATCCACCAACATAATATTATCACCCAGATCTTGGCTATAGAATCCGAAGCCTGATTCTTGAATCCCATAAGTTGCATCTGATTTTGATACAAGAACAGGATTACTCATCTTAGAAGCCTTATCCAGTACCCTTTCTCTATAAGCTTCCGGAATAAGATCAATGTTGGATTTAACCTTATTATAAGCCGGTTTGTTGATAGGCACTCTCTTTCTCCAGTCGCCAAAATCCTTTAAGAACTTATTAGAAAATACGGTTTTAAAAACAGTAGTAGCCCGTTCCCTGTTCTCCATAAGAGGAATAGATGCTATCTTATCAAACAACATAGACCTGTCCCCTGATCTGGTAGAGACAGAAACAACTTTCTTTTTATTATCTCTTTTAATAATACACGTTGATACCATGATAAAACATTTTTGTTATGAGACAAAGGTAGTTAAAAATAAAGCATATCATAAAAAATAAAGCCACCTAACTTCTCAGTCTGATGGCTTAAAAATAATATGAAAAAAAAATTATAATCTGACGAAAAATCGTCAAGTTCAGCTTATATGTAATGCATGTACCCATCTCGGTGTATAAACCTTCCCGATTCAAAACGCTCAATATCTTCAGGGCAAATAGGGCCCGAATCCTCTCTCCTGGCTTCAAACCAAAGCCCCGGCTTACGAAGTCGGCAAGTTATGATATAATTGAAGCAATTGTGCGTAAAATGGAAAACAGATCCTACAGGGAAATACCTATCAGCTTGAAATACGATTCTTTTTCGTTTAGTATCAAACGTGATATCTCCTACTATCTTAGCCACGTAATAGCTTCTGCCATTTAACGTTTCATCTGTTTGTGGTATCCAATAATAACCTCTTGCCATGCCACAAATATATAAAAAAAGTCGGACAAGACACATGTCCGACTTTATATTACTTTGATTCGTTTTCAAACCGCTTTATAAGAGAAGCAATATCATCACCACAAATAAACATCATTCTACGTTCTTCTTTTGGTTTATGAGACGTTGGGATGGTTTTGTTTATTTTAATCTGATTCGCCAGACCTCTGCCTAAACGAATATCAGCTTTTTTACCTTTAATGTTGAACTTCATAGATTATTTGTTTAAACAGACCAATTCCATCTATTATAATATGACCGCTTTGCATACGACCATTATTAGGATTATGTAGAAAATTGAAACCACTTTCTTTTTCCTGTCTTTCAAAAGAACTGATATCCTTTCCTCTACGGGCTCTTTCAAAAGCTTTCTTGAACAACTTGCCTCTAAAGGTCTTGACAAGGTTCTTGGTAGCTTTATTACCGGCTCTTATCGTTACTTTCCTTGCCTGGTCCTTCGAGACAAAACTGCTTCGGAAAATATACGATGCTGCTGCTTGTATATCTTATTTAATAATCATATGCCAAACATAAAAACAAATTCGCCACCGTATCTTTTATTAGCCAATTCTTCTACGGTCATAATCTGTCCCCTCCTAATCCTGAATTGATGCTAACGTACTTAACACGGACATCATTTCCACGTCCAAGCTGACCCCAGCCGGGCGATGGCGTTCCCTTGGCCGGAGCAGGGACAGCCCTAAGCCGAGACCAGTCCTGCTTTTGCCTCATGGCTTCGGCCTCTTTGTAATACCGGTTACACAGTTCTTGATCTTCGTAACCAACGTAATCTTCCTTATTTTCCATACAGAATACTTTTTCAACAAAAGTACGATATTAATAAATTAATTAGATTTAAAATAAAACAATATGAATTAAAATAAAAACCCGATACGTTAAAATCGCATCGGGCCTGGTATTAAAAAAAAAATAGGTTCAGATCTTGGGTAAAGATTCGAGCCTAGGATCTTTGTCTATTCTATCTTTCAGTTCATGCAATGCTGAGTCCATAACCGTATTCGGTACGCCAATCAACTCTCCTAGGTGATTATGTATTACTTTACACCAAAAGCGTAAAGTAATACATATTTATACGGAAATCCGTACCGGGTTCCACCAAAACCCTCTACCTTTTAGTAACATCGTTACATCAAAGGATTCTTTTGCTGATTTTCTAATGATGTTAAAAGCACCATTGATATCAGCATTGATGATCTTACCAAACGAAGTTTTAAACAATCCTCGTTTAATCCTTCTTCCTTTGTAAGATTCATGTTTACAAATCCGTTCATTATCCAAAAAGCTACATTTTGAAGTGTAAGATTCTTCAACAATCTTAACATTGATTCCTTCTAATGTAGCTTTATAAGATACCATACTGATAAACATATTAAAAGGAATAGAAACAAAGTTCTGATTATTACGCTTTCCGATATTGATCTCTTGTTTCCAGCATTTGTTATGACCGTTCATCAAAGCCGCCACCAGATTCGGATCCATTTTATTACCACCTATCAAATTAGCAAACATGCCGGGAATCATTGAAAGAAGACCGTTAGTGGCTGCACCACCACCGCCGTTAGCCCCGGCTCCATCTAAAAGGACGATTTTATCACCACCCATAATTTTATAGTATTTAATTGTTAAACATACGTGCATGAAGCACGTAACAAAGTTCATGATTGTAAGGTGGAATATAGGTGTGTTTATTTCTTATAGAAGAGAAATATTTTCAGCAAAAACAGAAACAAAAAAAGGTAGTGTTTTTTATTCTTTCAAAACACCACCTGTAAATAAACTTAAGCAAACTTGCCATATTTTAGAAACACATTTTTGAGTTTTCCTTTTATACCATTTAAGGTCACTTCATATCCGGAGCCTGTCATGTATATGGTTTGTTGATTGATTCTATCACCAGAATACTTATCTATGAAATAAGACCTATACACTCCATACCCTTTAACTACAACATTGCTATATAGCTCCCATTTGCCAAGACCGTTCCTAAACATGAATTTAGCTTCTTCAAGGAATGAGCGAAGATTCTTTTCAGCAATAATAACACCATTTTGCTCTAACTTCTTTGCAATATCACGAATCAGCCACATATTGTTATGGTCTACTTTCCTAAAAGACTCGGCAAATTCTACATCGGGCTTGTGTTCTTCTATTGTTTTCAAAGCTTGTTGCTTCTCTGCCTCTGCCTGCGACTTTTCGGCTATAGCTTTTTGAGCAGCTTCATATTGATCAGCCCAGGCTCTTGCTGCATCTGCCGGATTAGAAAAGTCAGGGACCAAAATTCCCTTTCCACCGGAACTTGTTTTATATTCTCCTGTTTTACGAATAGAAGGAAGAACCTCAGATGTTACCCATTTCTTAAATCTCTTAGCAGACTCTAATTTTGAAGACAATATAAGAGAATATAAACCAGATTCATTAATTATTCTTATACTATCTATATATCTGGTTTTCAATATAGATCGTTTTACGCCCCATTGATTATCAGATACTTGCAAAAGCATAGAATCATCATCATCTACATGTCTTTTTACCGCATCTTTAGCATTTATATATCCAAGAGATTTAGCCACATCTGACGCCACAAACCAAACATCTCCTTTTGGATCTACAATAATTCTAAGCTCTCCAAAATCCGAACTTTCAAAAACAGAAACTTTATCCATGATAAAAAAAATAGGCCCAAAAGAGAATGTCAGATCCCACTATGACAAACCCTAATGAGCCAAAAATATCTTTCAACATCAAACAACCAGAGGTGGGATCTCGTTGTTCATTGTTTCTGGAGCAAAGATAGGAACAGGATTTTAAATAGCAAATATTTTAATACTTTTTAAATCAAACCAGGGCCCGCATCACTGCGAGCCCTGATCTACACTAATCTAAACTAATACCATGAAAAACTTAAATCTAAAAACTAAAGAACACACAAATGTAGGAAAATGTATGCCTTTCACAAAGAATCTGTATCCTGTTCTTTTGTGTGATTCAAGACATGGGATATAGTTCTGATACTTAATCCGGTTTGATTTTGTATCGGATTATAAATATAGGATTTTGAAACTACAGTTCTTAATTGACCTAAATCATTCATAATGTTTTTATACATAAGATGAATGCTGTTGTTACGTTTGATGGTACTGATTCTCATTTCCTACTGTTATTAGTTACGTTCGGTTCTTACTTTTTCCTTATTTCCATAATCCCTTCCTGAAACTAATATTGCAAACTTAACAAAAATAATTCATAAACAATGAAAATCTAACTTTTCTTGTATGTTATTGATATACGTGCATATATAAGAAAAGTGAGACTTTCACAAGCCTCACTTCCCAAATTATAACTATGAAAAAACTATATATATATACAAAAATTACCTGCATTCCAATTTGTTAAGATCATCCAATTCAGACTTGCTTACGGTCATGTCTTGCGTCAAGCCAGATCTGTTCTGGTATGGAGCGTAATCAGTTTCTACCGTCTTAGCCTTCTGAGTAGAATCGTATTTCACCTCCGATTCGGTTCCTGTCAGATTTTGGTAGATAGAGCCGGAACTACTCTCGCTTACTTTAGACCATATCTTATTACCTACTCTTATAAAATTATCATAAATACCTTCTGCTGTTATAACACCATCTTGCTCTACGATATTAGAACCCGATTTTTCTTTTAACAAATACGGGTGCCTGGTGTAAAAATAGTGTTCAAAATCATTCCCAGCATACGAAGGGTCATACCTCTCCAAATAAAACAATTCTGATAAAGAAGGGTCGGTACTGGTCATGCTATAATCAAACAACATCAACCTGTCTTTTCCAGATAAAGATAATTCTATTGATTTCAAAATATCAGGATCATCAGAAATAAGACCCAAAGATGGACCAGGTTTGAAGTCAAGATACTTATAGGCATTATCATATAATTTTGTTTTATGGAGTTTGTTGTCAAGGTAAGATTGGTATAAATCGAATAAGGATAATGGGTTTTCGCTATCTTGTTTTTTGTTCATGTATCGACTATACTCCCGATCCACATCCACGTAAGGAACGTCAAGTACCGCAGGGTGCCCAAACGCCATCCTGGTCATTATCATGTCCTCTGTGTTCTGAGAATCCATGAACGATCTGACGTATTTTTTAATGGAAGCCATGAGCGTATTATTATCTACGTTCCGTACTTTCTCTTTATCCAAAACGCCGTTCTTAAAACAAGATTCAGGATATATTTTAGTAGAAAAATGAGTTAGGTTGTGCTTGGCTAATACTGTTGATATTTGATACATCTCGTTAAGATCATCTTTGCTGATCCTTTGATATAGATTATCTCCTACCTTAAGCAATGAATGTTTCTCAAATGCCTCTACTGGGTCTATATCGGATTCAGAATAAACGATATTCAAATTATCCATATACTCCGGCAATAATCCAAAATAATAGTCTGTACTATCACCAAGAACATCATCTATAGAAGATGCCAGCGTTGGAGCATAATTTACATCATTATGCCTGGCCACATAAATATCAAGATCCAGCATCAAATTATCTATCTTATTCAAAGATTCTTCTGTGCCATCATAAGTTTCCGATGTCCCTATTATATCTATGCCAAACCACGTACAAGCCTCTTCTATATCCCATATCATGCTTCTTAAATCGGATTCGGTGTCGGCATTAGCCCTATGTAAATAAGCTGATATACGAGCTCTTAGGAACTCTATTTTGCCGGAATTGTAATAAGAAAGATCTTGTAGCTTAGACAAAGATCTTCTCTTGCCTTCCACCACATCATCCCCTTCTATGTTTATTACCGGAATCTTATTCGTAGATGAGAACTCATCAAACATAGATTCGGCAAATTCTTTATCAGAAACGAATTTCTCAACCAGTTCAGGATATGAATTTCTCAACGATTCAAAAGCAGATGAAAATTCAGAAAAGTTTTTTATGCCGGCTACTGTTTTACGCATAGCATAATAAAGCTCAGAAGGATTATATGGTACTTTTTTACCAAATTGGTTAAACACTCCCTCCTTGTAAACAATAGGACCATACTGATAGTCAATAGACATAAAATAATTATCTTTTTCCCTATCATGTTCGTTAATAGAAGAATCTATTAACTTTCTCATGGAAGTCGAAACCTCGTTTAAAACAGAAGGATCGGATAAAATACGACTTATTTCTGTTTCATCATACAAACCGGATCTCCTTAATTTCTGCTCATTCAGTATCAAACTGCCATCTACATAAAAATCGAAGAGAATAGCATTAGACAATGAAGACGCATTGAAAAAATAATGAGTAGACAAAAGGAAATCCCTTACATCCTTAACATCCTGAGCCGTTAAAGGATCAGCAAAATAAGTCTGACGCTTCATATACGACAGCACATCTTCTAAAAGAGGTTCGCCATTGGGATCGGTGTTAAACATCTCCCCTGGAGCCGGGTTATTCCAATGACCGTAATACGACAAAAAACCAGGAGTGTAAGCCTTAGCCCATACCTGAAGAGCCCGCTCGCTGTTTCCTAATACTTTTAAAGCACTTTCGTAAAGAACGGAAGGCTCCCCGTTAGGAGCCTTAACCCGTTTTATTTCATTTTCCTTTTTTTCTATCTGACATTTGACACCCATAGTGATAAATATTTTAGACAAAGATAGTATAAAAATAGAAATTATGAAACTTCTATTTCATAATGCGAAGCCTCTGTCTCAACTATCAATCTTCCCTCTCCTTCGAACTCAACGCTATCATTTCCTGGACCAGTAACAAAAGGGAAATCAGATACGGATGTTACATAATCTCCAGAACCACCGGAGAAAGACTGACTTTTACTTTGTTTGTAATTGATAGTCAATTGTGTTTTACCTATCTGAAGAGTTCCAGATAAATTTTTAGTATAAGTAGTGGTAGTTGTAATATCCCCCATTTTTATAACAATACATTATAAAGGTGGTAACCGGACTCTTTTTTATATTACTATCCGGACCTGCATGATAAGATTCATTTCCTCCAAATATGCTATAAATGTGACAATAAGGACCGACTCTTTTACTTGAAGTTTTAGCCTTATCCTCGACTCCTTTCAAAGATATAGTAACCTTACTCTTGTATTCAATATCCTTCCAATTACAGACTCCTTCACTTACGTTTCCAACAAACCTGTCATCAACATAAACCTCTATATTCCCCTGCTGATTGGTCTTCAACTGATACTGAACAAGACTTGAAACATCTTCGTATCTCCTTCTCATACTCAACACTCCTTATTTAACTCATTTATCGAATCCGAATTATCAGAACCTTCTACAAGATTCTTATTCCTATCTATCTCTTCCTGGCTCATATTACTAATCATATTTTGTATTTTCCTACCAGATTGAGATAAAGAACGGATGAATGCGCTGGAACTTATCTTAACTCCAAGATCCGGTTTTGCCCTAAACGCTTCACCGGTACTGATATTATACAAATCATACACACCTGAGTTCATATAGAATTTATATATCCAGTTTCCACCAGCTTTTTTGTACCCTAATTTGGTTAACTCGACTACACTCATACCAAATTTAATGCCATTACGACCCATTATCTTCTCCGGTATAGGTTCTACCTTAGCCGGAACAGATGTATATGCTTCATCGCCGCCGTACAGGAAATAAGGGGTTGTCACCCTTGATATGTGAGTAAGCGGTTCTTCGGATATACGAGGCTCGTCTTTCGCAGCCTTATATTCTTCCCTTGGATTGGATATCCTAATAAAAGGATCGTATGTCAAAAAGGTTAAGCCGTATTCTACTTTATAACCTGATACGCCGTTAAGATCCCTTATAGCCTTAGTCGTATGCGAGTGATTGATGGTGTCTATACCATACCTTGATTCCATATCGGTCATAATACTATTAACCTCATCTCCCTCTACATAAACCTCTTCTCCTTCCGGGATAGAGGTTATGCCGGCAGCCCTTCTAAGTAGCCATAAAGTGACTTCAGCAATGTCAGAGAACTTATCTCCGTTCTTCCTATAGTTATCTACTCTTCCTTCTTCATATCCAGGTAATTCGACATTTCCTTTAACTTCGACATTTGTTCTGGATTGTCCTTTGCCTTCTCCATCTCCCTTTTTATCGCCATCTTCCTCAGTGCGTACTGCACCGCCTTCTGCACTTCCTTCTTTTCCATCATTTAAAATATTATCTGATTCTGACTCTATAGACTCCACGACAGCATCATACTCTGGTATGCCGCTAAGGAAATCTGCTACGTTATTCAAAAACTCTATTTTTTCCTCGTTTGTCATATCAAGGCTTTCCACGGGCTCCCATATGGCAGGCAAGTTGTTTGATTTTATTGCAGTAGAAACATCTTCTACAGTTTTATTATCCACCGTAGGCAAAACTTTAGAAACCAAACTATTGATATCAGATTCCATTTTTTCTACTTCCTCTTTTGTGCCATATTCTTTTAGGATATCCATGCCATTGACTCTAAGAGAATAATTCAAAGCCTTACTTGGAACAAAATTAATATATTTCAAAAAGTTTTTCAACTCTGATATAATTTGTTCGTTGTTGCCATTTCTACTATTTAAATAATCTACAACTACTTGCTCTTTGCTTTTCTTTAGGTAATCAACGTATTCATCCATAGTCAAACCCTTACTGTAAGATATTCTATCACCTACAGTACCCTTAGGGTCTAACCCCATTTCAGACTTAAGATCTTTAGGATTACCTCTTTGTCTTAAAAATCTAATATCTCCACCTACAATCTTTCTTGCTATAAAATCATAGATATTAGCAAAAGGGGGTAAGTTGTTTTCCTTTATATAAGATTCTATATCCTCTAACCTTGCAGCAAAAGACTTCCTTGTAGTCCTGGTTGTTCCAGTAGAAGAAACTGACGAGCCGCTCGTGGCTGTAGGCTGCTGTACTGGGGCAGTCTTGCCGGCAGCCGGCTGCTGTTCTTCCTCTGGCATTTCCTCTTCATAAACATCCACGTATTCTTTAGAAGTAACGGTCTTACCCTCATCAGAGAAAGGAAGATCATCCTCTATAAGCGACTTAGGGCTGGAAGATGATTTACCAAACTGAATCCTGATCTTAGGAGCAACAAACATCTCACCTTCGAAATCTATTCCAGATTCTACTTCAGACGTCACAATGTCTTTAACACTCCTACTTCCATCTTCTACCCACTTAACAACATCAGGAACCGTAGATAATTTTTCTATAGCCTCACGAGCTTTTCTAAGCCCTGAAATAGGATTCAAGTACGATACTTGATACGAAGCTGGATCAAGACCTAACTTGGTTAGATACGCATTAAGATCTTGTATATCATCTTGACCCATCTGTAGCAATTCAGAATCACCAGATTCAAGCAGCATATCTATAAAAGACATCCATTTCTGCCCTTCCTCTGATTCTACAGAACGTAGACTAACCGGGAAAAGATAATTAAGACCGTTTTTACCCTTGATAACAACTACCGGAACTCTTATATTTTTGTAATTATTCCCCTTGTCATTTAATATAGAATAAGCAAATGGGAAACCTGTGTATTTAGATCCGTTCTTAAGCACGACTTTGCCATTTAATACATATCCTACATCAGATACTTTTTCAGCACCTTTTTCGGTAATAGGGAGATTTTCTACCTGGCCATATCCTTGACCGTTTACCTTCATGTTAAACACCGGTCTTCCGGGAAGAGTCTGGGCAACAACATGCGTGCCGACGCTGATGGTAGCCGACCGACCAGCATCTTTCTTCCACTTGTTAAAAGCCGTTCTTCTTATTTTACTTATACCATCTATGCCCCCTGTGTCAGCTTTTACAACAGAAACGAATCTGTTCCCACTCATGACCTTGATAACCATATTGGACACCAGTTTATTCTCAGCAGATTCTATTCTTTTTTTATCGCCGGACTGAACAGCATCATTGTATTCGGCAAAAAGAGACTGATTATAGGTATCATTTACATCTATTTCGAGATTAACCTTATCTCCTTTTTTCAAAGAAGATAATGCTTCCTGATCTATTTTATCTACCTCATTCTCTCCGAATCCAACACCTGTTCTGTACGGAACCAACTCATCTGAATCAAGACGCTTATAAACCAAAGAATAGGAATTACCCACGTCCTGAATAGACACATCTGTGTAACGGTTAAGAACACGAGCCGATTCTTTATCTATAGACCATCTCGCATGATAAGGAAGTTCAATTATAGTAGCCGTTTCTCCACCTATGTTAAGAGAATACCTTTTAGTGCCATTAGCGTTCGTTTCAGAGCTTATTTGAATAGGAACCAATGATTTTATGGAAGATATAAATTTATCGGCTCTAAGACCCGCAATTTCATACCTTTCATTGCCATCATTAGAGATTCTTCTTACCATCAACGTCTCTGGATTCTGGGCGCTATCTATATTGGCTCCCGGCGTATTATCAGATTCGTCTAATTCATTTACAAGAGAATCTATATTAGCATCATCCTCCCCGAAATTACTTAACGTAGATTCAGAGATACGACCTTTGTCAATAATTCTGTTTTGCTCGATATAAGGAAGGAGGTCAGTGATATTTCCAACCTGGCCAAGATCTTCTATGGTAAATACCGAATCTGCAAGTTTATCTTCGTCAACTTTCTCCCCTTTATCTCGTCTGTTCATTATATCAACATACAAAGAAATAGCATCATCAAGTTCCTTCCTTTGATCTGGTTCCAAATTGGATTTAGCCATATCAATAATAGCTTTATTATCCTCATACACAGATCGAGGCTCAGTAAGTCTCCTAACTTTATCTGATAAATCTTTTATCATCTTAGCCGGACTATCACCAAGATTTGATATATAATCATCAATATCCTGTTTATACTTTTCATATATCTCCTTCTCTCTTGGAGATAAAAGATCTTGATTACCTGTATATATCTTGTCTACTATACGTTCTCTAACCTCTATAGGTGCAGACGAAAGATCTTCCATAGCCAAATCATAATCAAAATCAGACAATATATCCTCTTTCGGCTTCTGAGTTATACCATCATTTAAATGACCAAATACTTTCATTGTAAATGCCTCATCTGAATCTATTTCACCATTATTCAGGAGTTCATTTATTTTTTCATCTAAACTGATATTGTTTCCTTCCTGGTTCTGATAAAAACGATCACTTTCTATAGGCTTGGTATCGGATGACACCATATCATTTAAGAACTTAGAAAATAAAGAAAAATCATGTCTCATGAATTTCTTATCCTGTATGGAGTTCATAAATGACCGTAGAACCTTATATTGGGTAATAGCTTGCTGGTATTTTACCACCATCTTTCTTAAATCCTCTGCTTCTTTCTTCCCCTTATTATTCTCGATATAAGTGCTTAAAGAAGCAACAGAGTCATAAGCCTTCAATATATCTTCAGCAGTTATTGTTTCGGATTTAAACGACTCAAGAGCTGATACTCCAGAATCAAAAGAATAAAATACTTCTTTATAACTACTAAGAAGATCTTCTGACAACCTTCTATATTCCTTATTAAGATTATCGTATTTAATAGTTTTTTGTTTTATAGCCTCTGCTTCGGTATCATTGCCATCCTCTACTCTTCTCGGAGTTGTAGCCAACCTCTCTATTTCAGCATTCAGATCATTGATCTCATTACGCAATTCCCTTAACTGATTAGCTGTATCAAAAGCTTGACTTGATAATGAATAAAACGTATTTATATCATCAAACAAATTATTGTCATTTACATAATCAGCAATATCATTTGATGCTTCCATTGCTATATCCTCTGCATCCAACCCCTTAAACACAGCATTAGCAACATTAGATCGATAAAGATCGGATGAAGTCTCAGCAGTAATAGCCTCAGCAAAAGAAGAAGCTTTTTTATAATTGGCTAACTTCTTATCAAAATCTTTTATAATATCTTCCTTGTATTTTTTAACAGTTTCTTCATCTACTTTCATTTCAGAAGCCAACTCATTTTCGTCAAGGCTTTTAACCATTGACCTGAAATTGTTAGCCGTATCCTCTAACATTCCCATTCTGTCAGATAATTCAAATTTAGAATAATAATCTGATTCAGGATCATTCATTTGAGCATTAAATTCGGCTAAATTTCGCATAGAGTCTTTTACAGATTGAGAAGTAAAAGCATTATTACTATTAAATTTCTCAACATCAGTATTAATAGTACGCTCTTTATTTCTCCTTTCATATAAACCAAAAGCACCATTTCTGGCTCCAAACAAACCACCAATCAGGGATCCTATACCAATCTCTTTCAATCCTTCTTTGGTTGTAAATTGTTCAGCTATGGCCTTAGAAAAAGAATCAACTATAGAAGACGTAGCATCAAGATACGTCTTATCATATCTTGATCTAATAAAATCTTCTCCCATGCGCTGAGCAACACCTTGCATGCCTTCCTCCCATACACCTTCAGATATGGGTCTTTTAGATACATTCCAAATAGTAGCTAAGGATTTCTGGAATAAATTTGCTTTTACCGTCTGTAATCTTCCAGCATCACCCGCTACCTTCTTAGTCCCTAATCCAAACAAATAGCGATCTACAAAACTCTTTGATCCCCTATATGTGTTTGATACACCCTTTAATCCAGGTATGTATTTAGAAGCAAAACCAGTGTCTACTCCAAGATATTTTCCCAGAAGAAGATAATTGGATAATCCAACTATACCCATATTAGCTAAAAATATGCTGTTTGCCGTATCGGAAATAGAACTCTTAAATTCAGCCATCTCAGACTGATTAGGATTCCGACCATACATATTTTTAAAATATTCCTTGTATTTACTTTCAGAGTCTTTCATAAAGGACTGAGCCTCCACGGCAGACTCCCAGCCGGCGCCCACAAACGTATTTACTCCTACCTTGGCCATATTGCCTATGGCCCTGCCGTACATCGCTCCTGCCCTATACGCTCCAAAAGCAGATTTTACAGCACTTGCCGCAATCTTAGACGCCGCCATCTTTCCGGCCACCCTCATCCCTACTTTAGCACCAACAGCTCCAAGACTTGACACACCCATCCCACCTGTAAGGTAGGCAGACAAAATAGCTCCTGTCGTAAACGATAGACCATTTCCAATAACATCATTAAAAATAAAATTTGCAGTTCCAAGACTCTGCAAAAATCCCATATCACGTTCTTCTCTTGTATAATAATGAGGAAGAGAGTGGTTTATTCTTTCATCTATATCATTTATGGTTCGTGTAAAATCATTGTCAAATGCAGAAGATAACGTACCAGTCTTTATAAGATTATACGCAGCCGGGATAATACCTACTACTCCTGATACACCATATAATGCTGTTTTTGTGACAAGCTTCCCTATGCCATTAACAGCCTTATTCCAAGTAGTTTGACTTCTTCCGTAATAATCTTCATTATCCCTTCCTGGCATATAACTTTTAAACTTTGCAAGACCGATGTTCCCATCGGATAAAAAGTCATATGCTTCATCTAACTTAATAGTTCTTCCTTTACCAAATACACCAAAATCAGCAGCAGATGACTGTTGATTACCAGCTATAACCTCACCATAAGACGTTTGTTTACCAGAATAAGTATTCCTTGATTTATCTTGAATAGATTTTATCATGGAATTTAACTTATTATAAGACTCCTCTTTCTTCTTTCTTGGATCATCTCCACCATTCAGAGCCGATTTTAGTCCAGAAAAAGATGTGTCTACATCAAAAGAAGTATCTATTCCGCTAATATCATATCCTTTTTCTGAATCATCATCAGGATTTATGGCTGATACCGGGGGAGTATATGAACCTACTTTCATCCTCTCCATCTCTCTTTTTGCTCCCTCAATAAGAGAAGATTCTTCTTCATATCGCGTAGGAACTCCGGCATTATACCCTCTTAATCCAGTAGATGGTAAGAAACCTGATTTCTCTACCAATGTCTGTTCCTTATTTTCCATATATTATTCCCTATTTACACTATTCAACAACTTCATCAACTTGCCGTTTTTATTCAAAGACGTAGGTAAATTACCTCCTTCTTTTGCTGCCACCATATCCTTAATCTCTTCTGTTATGGCTGCCACAACAAAATCAACTATTTTTTTCTGAGGCGCAACAGCAAGTTCTTTAGACACATTATCCGCAAACCATACATTAGGAGTATCAAACGAATCTATTAACTCAGGTTTACCATTCTCCATAAGATAAAGCCTTGTCTCATATCCATAACCGTAACTTGTCTTAGGATCATAACCTTCAACCTTTACACCAAGCTTTCCACTGTTATCCAATATATCTTTAGCTGCATTAAGAAGCCAAACCTTTTGTTCTGGCATATCATCTAAATTATTACCAGATTCATTTATCATATCCGATAACACTTTCATCATTGAAGATACAGAAGCATAAGCGGGTGATATATCTGAATTTTCAAGCATCTTCGGATACCACATATTGGTATCACTTCCAAATGTAGGTCTTATAATACCACTTTCATATCCACCTATATCGACGGAAGGAGTATTAATACCAGGATCTATGCCATTATTTATCAACTCTGTTTCAGATACCTCAACAATATCTATTTCCTCTCTTTCACCAGTATGATTAGCAACCAAACTGTAAGTCTTCTCTCCATTGTCGGCTATTCCCGATTCTGTCAAAGAAAATGATTCAATAGTTGCCGATGATGATTTCGATTTACCAACAGGATGCTCTGCCATTTTCTTAGTAAATAGATCCCTGAGAACCCCCATCTCTCTATAACCAGCCTCCTTGGAGGTTAATTTGGTTGAATACGTTACTGTGTTAGGTGAATACAGTTCGAGATATTCTTTACGTATCTCATTTATACCATCATCTTGAACCTTGGTTATTTGATCAGCTATATTAATATCACTTACTGCATAGTTTCCAACGCCCTCCATTCCACTAATAGAATACAGTGCATTAAAAAACACCTTTTCTTCACCATCCGAGAAACTATTTTTTACATCATCGTATTTTTTTAAGAAATACCTGCCACTTTTGCTATCCCTCTCAAATACTTTAGATAAATCAATGCCATCATTTTTCACCCTCTTTCTTATAGTAGCTATATCAGCAGGCGAGAATCCTTTTTCATAATATCTTACTCCAGATTCTACATCGCCGACTATACCTCTATTTTTTCTTAAAATATCATTAAGGGATAACGCTGTAGCATAGGCTATATATTCTTCGGGTTTACCTCCTTCCTTCTGCGCGATCGCATTTGCTATTTCAGATACAATATTATCATAAATCTTATTCTCCTTCTTAATTCTATCATTCTCTATATCCATCTTGTCTACAGCGCTATTAAGCTGCATATAAGCATCTGTGGCAGCTTTTCTCTCTGCCATAGGTAGCTTATCAAACATATCATTAGAAAGACCTCCATTGTCCTTTATATACTTAAGAAGTTTTTCTTCATCCATAAGATACTTGTATCCTGATGTTTCATCCGTCATATTTCTTGATATAGCAGCTTGAATATTTTTCATGTTCTCGGCACCAAGAGCTGTAGATAACCGACTTCCAGATGTAACAAGATCGGTATATGCTTTATTAAACTTCTTATGGGTCTCTTCTGATATGCTAATATTTTTCGTCTCGATAGGATTAGCCGAAATAGTTCCACCTAAGTTCGTGCCGACGCCCACCTGCATGGCACGGCTCCCAGCTCTGCCGCCTGCCGCTCCTGCACCAGAGGACATAAGTTTTGCTATTCTGGCTTCATTAAGCCTATTCTGCATCTTCAGACGTTCTTCGTCTAATCCAAATCTGGCTTCATCCTTATTCTTACCATATTCAAACTCTGCAATATCCCTATTTCTTTCATATTCAAATTCTATCTTCCATTTTTCGAAATTCAAATTAGCTAATCTTTCCCTCTGATTATATTCTTTGGTTTTCCAGTAAAGCTCGTCGGCTTTGATTATGAAAGACGAATTATCATAAGCATATGAAGCAGCAGCATTATTAATAAAATTATTTTCAATAACCTTCATCGCTCCAAGATACGGATCGTAAGTCCTTTCATCCATTCTGCTAAATTCAGATTTCATGGAAGCTATTTCAGATTTGGCTCTCTTTATTTCATTTTCAACCATTTCTTTCTTTGCAGGATCAGAACCCAAACCGGAAAGATCGGCAGTAAGAGCATCAACATACCTCTGCTTATCACTTATCTGCTTATTCATAAAACCAAGAACAGAATCATACGAATATAAAGAGGGATTAGAGTCTACCATGTAAATAGCCTCCACCTGCATCTGCTGCCTTGCTTTATCTGATAACCCTGACAATGCAAAAGAAGCTATCTGTTCAGGAGTAAGCATATCCTTAGTTACTTCTTGTACTGCCCCGGTAGGATGACCATCCTTGTCAAGAATAGGAATCTGAACTTTAGCTCCTTTATGAAGCTTGCTTATAAAATCTATCCTATCTTTTAATTCCTTATTATAATCAGTATAAGGAGTATATTGAAGAGGAGCAAGACGGGAACCAGCCTTTCCATCATTCACCCATTCATTATACGGCTTTAAAGCCGCATAAGCATTCGCAGCAGAATAAAGTTCTGGATTATTTATTTGTAAATCAGATAGCATTTTATGCATTCTCCTGCCTTCTTTTGTGCCGGCAATCGCGTTAATGACCGTATCATCCAACACTGAACTGATCTCTCCTTGTATGGCTCTCGTAACACCATCAGAAGAAAGATCCACGCCTTTGAATTTTTGATTGATGTTAGCAATCACACCTGACATCTTATCTTCCATATAAGCGCGGGCTTCAGGCTTATCTATCTCTTGACCCATAAGATAATCTACCTGGGTATAGATCTTTTCACGAGCAGCATCAACCTTCTGCTGTTTGTACATCATGACGTCCTTAACAAGATCTATGTTGTAAGGACTAACATATGGGGCATATTGCCTTAAAATACTATACTGTGAAGCCACTATTTGGTCCTCCTTCTTCTTTTAGTTTCATCATCTTCTTCATTTAAACTTCTCAAGTAAGGTGTAGAATAATCACCCATATTCATCACATCTTGATTACCTTGAACGTAAATAATTTGACCACTTGGAAGCATTCTCATATTCGGAGCTATGGAAGCTATGGTATTCAACGATGTACGAACATTGAACTTATTCTGTATCTCGCTGTTTATGCTATCATAATAACGAGCAAGATTTTCATCCCTTATAGCCATAGCTTTCAACAACCCAGATTCATAACGTTGCCTTTCTGCTATGTTCTTATCATCTGTCTGAACATAAGCCATTTCATTGAACCTGTCAGCTTCGTTTATTTGCCTTGCGTTATTGAAATTTACTTCATTAACGTACTTGGCTATATTGCTTCCAGCTATGGCGTTCATATTAGCCAGAATAGCAGCCCGCTGGGAGTCGGGCACGTCACCTACTGCGTCCAACTGAGCCGATGTCGCACGGTTGAGCTCGTTGATATACTGATCAGCAGATTGAAGAACCGGGTCTATTCTCGGAGCCTGATGTCTTTCCAGGCCTTCTATCTCCAAGCCAGTGTCAAGGGTTCTTAGCATTTCCGGGAAGATAGGACCGAACGCCGCCGGCTGCCCCTGTCTTTTAGTTCCGTTGTCTTCAACCACCTCCTCTGTATCGGTGTCGGTTACAGTCGTAGGCGTACCAGCTTTCGGTTTTACCTCTATCCTTCCAGGAGATCCAATCTTAGGAGGTGTAAGACCTGGTGCTATAGGACCGGCCTCAATAGGCTTCATTTCTGGTTTAACAGACTCAAGAACGAAGTCCATTTCCGGCATTAACCCACTATCTCTTAAAGCAACAAACTTATTATAATCGGAGCCCAGAATCTTCTTAGCGGCATCAGATTTATCACCAAATAAGTCAACATAATTCTTTATCCCTTTTTCGTTTAACAATCTTTTTTGCTCTGCCGAAACAACGTCCAATCCATAATAAGAACGGGTGGCTGTTGTCTGACCAAACTTATCATCTACGGCAAATGAATTATAAGCCTGATTCCCTCCGTAGCTTCCGGCGTCCTGGCCCCAGAATCCGTATTCATCTCTGAATTTCTTGGCTGCATCAGCATTCGTAATAGCGCCTACATCAGCTAACGCCCACAATGCATTTAATTGCCTGTTGTATCCTTTCTGGAAACCTTCTGTATCAAAATCACCATCCGTATTGTACTTGTTAGCCCATCGGTTTACGTCGAGCAAATTAGATACCGCCTTATCATTTACCCTGCCGTATCCTAAATTGCTTCTATGTTGGAGATTCTGGTTGGCATTGACACTGGAATCAGGATTAAGAATCTGCTCACGACCGCTAACATCAGATACAGTCATATTAAGAGTTCGTCCAAATAACTGCTTGATAAGCTTATTGTAGCCGATAGCATTCTTTCTAAGTTCCTCCAGCTCCTTCTGAGTAGGTCCACCTTCAGCCATTTTTCTGGTTTGCTTAACATACTCGTCATATATCCAGTTCTTGGCATCTGATTCTGCAATATTAAAAGCCTTGGCTTGTTTCTTTACCTGATTCAGATCAACAACCCCGCCATCCCTGAAGAAAGCATCCATCTTCTCGTTACGCTTAGATTCTTCCTGTTTGCCATAAACGATTTCAGCGAAAGAACGAAATTGTGCTTCAAGCTCGTCTATCTCTTTCTGGTTTTCATTAACGTACTTGGAAAGAATAGAAGCATTAAGATTAGATGTATTTTTATCTTTTACATCTTCATTTTTCTCTAATCTCTTATATACACGCTCCTGATCTTCGTACTTATCAGACAAACCGATCTTCTTCTTATATCGATCAAGGAGTGTAGCATACGTATCTTTAGACGTTGCCTTAATACCGTAGTTTTCTCTAACGTAAGAGGCGAACTCATCATCTATCTTACGATAATCGGAAACAATATAAGCTTCCGGTAAATCAACTGGCGTGCCTCCATTCTCATGCCTGTTTCCTTTAGCTTCCATAGGCCCCACTGAATCAGGCGTCAGCACATACTCGCCTTTCTCTATCTCTACGTTAGCATTATCCTCCATAGATTTAGGAAGAGGATAAATATATTCGCCGGTCATATCAGACGTATCCATCTTCTGACCGTTACCTAAATTCACGCCACCACCTTCACGTTCCCACTTGATGAATTGCTGACGACGCTCCTTGGCAAGTTTTTCCCTTGCAGCCTGCTCGTCTCTGCTGGCAGCATATGCAGCAGATGAAGCTCCCATGATATTACGGGTAAGACCTAATCCTAAACTAACACCAGATAAGGCAGCTTGAGCCACGTTAGCGCCCACCTTATTACCAGCTCGTATCCTGCCAAGGCTGGATCCGAACATCTGAGCTCTGCTGGTTAGGTCGGGTGAGTAATATGGGATAGTCATAGGATCGAGAGGATTTCCATCCTGTGATCGCTTTTCTTTTGATTGATTTTCTTCTTTATCAACACTAACAATAGTTCCTTTGGGCATAGACTTAGGATCGAACGTATTGTTATTACTTACATTCATAGTCGGAATAGAAGGTTCTTGCATTTTTATAGTAGAATAGTCAGGACCTATAATATTGTCAAATCCCGCCTCCATCATGTCTATTTCCGAATTTATCTCACTCATACCAGGAACATTGGACATATCCATATCAATATAAGGATTAGATGTCGTATCAGCCTGTTGTGTAACATCCTGAACACTACCACCAGGAGCGAATACCGGACGATTTTTTATGATTCGTAATCTCATATCATCTTTTTTCACAAAGATAAGAGAAACGAACGAAAAAATCCAACGTTATGCAACAGGTTTAAAAATCAGGGACGTATGACAGGCAAACCGCCCGAATCAGGATCGTACTTAAGACCGCATGCCCGGCGATAGTTCTTAAGCGCTCTCTTGTACAAAAACAGCACCGTCTTGGAAACTATTTTCTTAATGGACTTAGTTAAAACCTCTTCTGTTGAAACAGACATCAGACAGCTATTCAAGAACGACCTGACATTGAAGCCAAACAAGATCTTCACCATTTTTCTAAACGTTCTAAAAAGATATGATGCCGAAAGAGCCTTTAATCCATTGCGAGCCAGTCTCTTATTCAAATACGAAACAGCCTTGTCGGATAGACATATCCTATTCTTTCCTTCGCTGTCTACCTCTGACGAAAACCACGAATACAAGGTGGTAGGATGTTTCTTAAGGTGATTGATGAAGGAAGTCATTATCCCTTCTTTTAAAGCCCTTTTATGAGCTACACATGCAGCGATTTTTTCTTCTCTTTTCAAAGAGCTATCAAGGCATCTAAACACCGTCCTATCGTCTCCAATAAAATACTGAGGACGTTCTTCCTTGAACTTAGCCCTATAAGCAGCATATCCTTCCTTACGAAGCATATCTATCTGAGACCGGATATAGAACCTTACACACTTTTCTTCAGCTTCTTGCACGCTTTTAAGATAAGGAACTGACTTTCTTCCATATCGAAGATAGTCATAAACCATAGCCTCTATGAAGTCATTGTATGGGAAGAATCTTCCAAAACCAAAGTTCCAAACTATGAAACATCGCACTCTATCTTTCCAATAATCAGATATGAGAAAATTGCTACAATATCTCAACTTCCTGTCTTTCTGACAAAAATGATGAGTATGTTTGTCATAAAATAGATTAAAATATCTCAAATTGCCTAAACACTGACCGGCTGGACGGCGTACTACGTTGTACCCTAAGTTGCTGAAGCTATTGTATATAACTTCTATCGGAGAGACCTGCTCTTTCTTAAAGAGCTTGTCGTGTAACTTGTGAGGATCTGTTATTTCTTTTAACTTTGTGTCCATATTAGTGTTGTTTTAGTGCAAAGATATGGTTTTTCATCATACGCTCAAAGAAGAAAATGCACGGCCTTGTATCCGGTTTGAGAGAAATAGGATACAAGGTTTTTTGTTTTATGACGGTTTGGATAAGAGACGGGAAAACGACTCTGAACGTAACCTCCTGACCGTCAGTGGTGGGACAACAAATCTTGAATTAAAACTACGCCTATGAATAGTCTCCGTTTTCCTTAATATTAAGACCATTTTCAATGATCTTACCCATTATATCATTTATATTATTTTATATACTTTACCATTTATTCATATAATTGTTTACAGTGAATGAACTTAACGACCGAAGGGAGTTAAGTGAGTGAACGGATTGACAAATTACTTTTTCCGTCATTGTATTGTTAGCCTAATTGTGTTAAAAGATTGAGTATCGTGACCGAAGGGAACGATGCGAAAGAACATATAATATTTAAAAACGACTGAACCTATCGACTGAAGGGAGATAGGTGATGGAGTGACGTTAATAATTATATTAGGTAGCCAGTGGAGAATTAGGCAGGTTTGTAGGCGAGACGGGCGTCCATGCCCGTCAGGACAGTGGAAGTACGTAGGTCTGTTCTGTTAAACCAAGGCGATGATAGTTCCATCCTTCACGAAATCGCACAAAAAAACCGGATTATCTTGATATCGTTCTTCAACCTTCGGTATCCGTGTAACGAGTCTCAAATCCGGCTTGAATTTATTAATGTAAAAGAAATACAGTCTTGTTCTAATTTTCGGTGACGCCTTTAATGCGAAGCTGTATATTGGGAAGCACGGCATTAATCAAAGCCATTTTCTTATCCTCTTCGCTTTCTTTTTCATGCTGTCTATACATCATGCTGTAATCACTGTCATCACCATCCTTTTTCCCGTCTAACGTCAGTAAATGATTTATGATGTCCTTACCATACGTTTCAGTCCATGTACGGAATCTCTCTTCCTCGGACTGTCTCTCCTGGGACGGAGCTTCCGGGTTAGGGAGGGCGGCTGCCACTTCTACCTCTGGAAGTGTTACCGATGCTGCTATTTCTCCATCATATCCGAATCCCATTTGACCATACGAAGATACGGAATTTTCTTCAATATCCAAACCAAGATTTTTAGCAACTTCCATAGCATAGTTATAACGGTCATCGTTTCGTATCACACTTTTATGAGGGCGTCCTGCCCCTTGGTTCCAAGCTACTACAGCATCTTTAAGGTTATCGGCGTTCATAAAGTCCTGCCGGCTGTAGTTGTAATAACCTGGTCCTTCTTTTCCTTTTCTTGTGTATAAGAAATTAGAATATCCGGTTTTCCCTTCGTATTCGTCAGCTAAGAACTCAAGTTGGTCTTTGAACGTGGGTGTAGAATGACCTTTCTTTTTGGCGTGCTTGAATAACTTATCCATGCGCTCATTGTGCCATTGCTGTATGCCATATGATGTTTTGTTGTCTCCGTATATGTCGTCTTTAAGACCGGATTCAGCCATGAGATTACCTATGATGGCAAGCGCCTGTATTTTAGACATACCTCGCTTATTAGTAAAGTAATCATATGCTTCACGCTGCTTGCCAATTACGCCACCTTCTTCAGCAAACACAATGCTTTTACTCGGCTTATCGTTTTCGTAGAAATACATGAATTTCCTACCGGGTAATCTATGTGATGCATCTTTCAGATCTCCGTATTCTTTTTTATGATCAATAAAACGAAAACCAGCCTTGTATGGAGTAAGCTTCCCTCCGTTTCTTTTCTTTTCTTTTTTAGGATCAGCAATCTTATCCCCTACATAGTAGGCCCCTAATCCCACCGAGGCGTGATCTGTTATCCATTTGGCAGCCTTTTTATAGTCTGATATGGATTCAAAATATTCTTTCATCTCATTGTCATTCCCATAATCCTTCAAGTAATTTCTGGCTGCATATTCTAACATTTCAGGTGTTACCTCTTGAGCATCATCGGTCAAACCAAAATAATTTTTAATCTGAGTTCCTCTGGCCGCCATTTCTGTAAAATGATCCTCTTTGAAATAATCTTTTACTTCATCATCACCTATTTTATTCAAATCAAATCCGCTTTTATCCGCATCTGAATCTGGGTAATGAATTTTATGTTCCACCTCATGACTTTTTATGAAATTCTCTACATCTTTGTTGGATATATTGGGGTTCCCTTCAAGAAATAAATCAATAAACTCATCAACGTTTTTAGACCTGATTATATTCCCATTTAACACCCCATATCCAGATATTTCATCTATTATCTTCCTTATCTCATCATCAGAGTATTCATCTCCTAAAAAATACTTTGCATCCCTGAAAACTTTCGGATCATCCCAATCATATATGTTGGTATCAAGCATATCCGGATCTGGCTCCCCATTTTTCATCCTTAACCTCTCCCCAGTAAGCCTTTCATAAGCTCCAGAAAAAAGTCGCTTTTTATGATTTTCCCATGCCTCGCCTATAGGAGATGCTGGTTTAGCATATTCAGGCAACGATCCTAAAAGCTCTTTGTCTCTTTGAGATAGTTTTTTAGTAGCTCTTTTCGCTTGCATTGCTTTTTTCGATATACCTCCTACAAAAGGAATAAGACCCATAGCGGCCATAACCATTCCAAGCGCATCTCTATCTATGAAAGAATCATACGCATCCTTGACGTCCATTATATCACCTACTACAGGAATGCCTCCAGCTACAATTTCGTTTATATTCACACCATCAACAGGGATCGTACCATAATTAGCATTTTCATTTATTCCGCTTGAACCCACTGATGTATTATCTCTGGATGCTACATATTCATACTTAGCTTCTCCACCTTCTTCGTATTTCCTTACAAACCTTTTAGGTAAAGCCTTGTCATTATTTCGAAGCACACTACCTTTCTTAGGATCGTATTTGATACGTTCCCTTATTCTAAGAGGGACATCCCTTTCCGGTATGATGTCTTCCGCTATCTTTTTTCGGCTAAAATCATAATCATCCTTCACATCCAACATACCAGCATCCGGATCCCATCTTACACTGAAATTCTTCAACGCACCTAATCCGGAAGCTTCTTTTACTTTTTCAAAATTGTCACCATATACCTCTTCTCTAAATGGACTTACACCTTCATTTACTAAAATCCATTTTCCTGGATTTTCAAATATATTTTTATTTAGTTTATCAAGGACCTTCTTATAATCTCTTATTTTTCGTTTACTTTTTTCATCAGCGTCCTTATATGCCTTATCAAGCATGTTGTTTATATATTCTTTATCTAATAAAGATTGTATCAAAATGGCTTGTTCTTGAGGCAATCCTACATACTGAGCATCATCATCATCGTCATCAAAACGATACTTGCTTGCCGGCAATCTACTTATATCTCCATCCGTGTAAGCTTTCCACATTTTTTCTTCAAAATCCGTGGCTGTATCTTCCCCAGATCGCTCCCTATTAGGATCCAACATTCGTTTCACAGTAGGAATAAAATCGGCGATCAAACTAATAGGGTCAGTATCTAATATTGGATTAACAGATTCATACCACTTATCAGGATCAGCGTTATTGGATATACCAACTGATTTTATATTCGAATCAGATATCCTGACCTTATCTCCGTCATATCCTCTACCTACATAACCTGTATAACCATATTTAGCTTCCACATGGCGAGCGTCTTCATACTTTGAATCATTAGTATCTTTTTCTATAGATTCGTTCTCTACAGGCTTGTCTTCAATCAAGACATAGTTGCTGTCGTCATCCACCGTCCAGGGCTGGTCTATCGGTGTAGAGAACACTCTGCGCTCCAAGGCACGGCGCTTCTTCTGGCCGCCCATACCTTTCTCGTTTTCATTGTGATTTATTTCTTTCACTGCCTTATCATAATCACCTTCTTTAAGGTATTTGAAAAGCATTGGGCTTTTAGAATACTCTGGTCCTCCTGTATTGTAAAACAAACTAAACAAAGCATCTCGCTGATTATTGTTTAGATTCTTGAAATTAGGAGTTCTTCGTATAAATTCCGGAACAAACGTATTAACTACACCTTCAAATTCCTTATCGGCCTCTTCTACTATTATACCATTCTTGTATTTTTTAAGAAGATGAGGAAGATGAAATCCGTACCCGATTGTTATATTTCCCTTCTTATCGTCATATAATTCAGGCTCAAACTTTTCCCACGATTTCAAATATTTTAGGATATTTTCTGAGGGCTTCCAATCTGATTTATTCTTCTTTGCCATCTTTTTCTTCCTCTAAGAATCCAAACATTTCACCTGCGCAGTTACCAACAAATCCAGCTATGTAAGCTGCGTGTTCATCTTCTCCCACCTTAAAACCAAGAGACATATTACAATGTTGGCATACCGACATAGCTGCATGAAATGATTCATGACATATGTTTTGTATAGTCATATCATTCTCACTTTGAAAATTCCATAATAACTTAAAAGCTCTATCATCTCCCTTATCACGAACAAGATTTATAAAAGAGACTTCTGAATCTAAATCGCCTTCATCTCCCCACTCTCCTTCATGATCCAATTCTGCATTCTCAAAACGATCACACAATGTTTTGTAATCTAACCCTACGGTGATAATCAACTTTAGTGGATATATCACAAAATCAAATTCCTTTTCTTTCATTTTTCTTCCTCCTTCTTAAATTTATGATAAGCATCACAAACCTTATCAACCATCCATCCCATCAAATAGGCAGCATGCTCATCTTCTCCGACATCAAAACGGTTATTAATGTTAAGATACTTACAATAAAACAATTTGTTTTTTTTCAACAAATATAAACAAAAAAGCCGAAGATATGCTCACGCACTTCCTCGGCTACGCTATTAAAATTGTTCACAATGAAAACTACAATTGAAGCAAAATTAATGATTATATTTTTATTTTCTTAATTTCTTCAATCATATTCTTATTATTATTAAATTACAAAATAAAAACTACTTATTTTCAACTTATTAAATATTGTAATTTATCTATTCTTAATCTTATCCTCAGAAATCAACCACTGAAATATAATCTTCCGGTTGCTAATTACTTTCTTTATCCTCATCAGCATCCAGCTACCACGCAACCTATCCAGCCATGACCGTCTGAAATTAAGAGAATCAGGATTAACTGACTTATTTATATCGTTATCGTCCTTGATCCAGATAGGTGTTTCAGATCGGTCATCGTCAACCCTATTAAAGAAGTCGTTTAACTTATGTCTTCTATATACTTCAGTATCCAGGACCTCGGTATGGTCGCCTACGATCTTCGGATACGATATGCGTTGCGCTAAATTATTCTTTTCTTCTGGAACAAGATGAATTTCACCTGAGTTGTTTGTGTCGTTGTAGATAGTTATCGTATCCAAACCTACTTTCCTGTCAAGTGTGTAATTCACATCATCAACGTATTTCCTTGCGTCAAGCTCATACTCAACAGAAGCCAGCGTAGAACCATTATATTTCTCTTTTATCGGAACTTCTAATATAAATGGATATGTTGTTCCATAAAACGTTTGGAAGCTCTTATTCGTCAACAAATGGCTCCATAAGCCACCTTCTTCATCTGATGCCGGGAAGTTTATTCCTGTTTGGAAATATTGCTGCTGCTCTATATAATAGTCAGGGCAGAATGAGTAATACGATATCCATTCTTGCTTCAGACACGAATATCCGATAGTGAACGACACGTCCTTGAAATACTGTTCGTCTTTTAAGGATATTTCCTTATCGTTTGATGGCACCTCTGTTTCATTATACAAGAACCTTCCACCATCATATTTATAATATGCCGGGTTCTTAACAGGTATATAATCTTTTTTCGTGATAAGTACCCTCTTATACCTATTATCCCATCCAAGAGACAGACCAAGACCGATAAATTTATTATCCGTATCTTCTTCTGTCATTTCTGTACCGGTTAAGATATTAGTTATTCCGTATCTAAGAATCTTAAACGGAAGATGACGCTTAAGCCAATGTCTGACACCTACACTAAGTTCCTTAAGATTACGTCCGTTTGGATCGGTCATGAACACCTGTGCTCTTTTAGTATCTACCCAGAAATGACCAAATTCTGAACTAATTATTTCAGTGCTTTGGGTTCCAGAATAACCAAGGTCGGTCGTGTTGTACTCCAGAGGCCGGGACGCAAACAGACCGCCGGTGCCCATCTCAGCCTGCCCTGGGGAGGTGCGCTCCTTGATTACGTCTATGGCGTTATGGAGCGAAACCTGGTCCTCGAACCTGACAAGAATCTGATCGGATTCAATACGCTTCATATGGATCAGTTTACCGTTACTGGTAGGGAACTCATGATAATCCATAGGTTTATACGTTAGCCACGGATCTGTTTGACTATTTTCAGATACGTCGGCCCTACTCCATATAACGCCATTAGGTCGCTGGTAAGCACAGTCATAAAAACGACGTTCGTATGTTGCCGGCAATACATTAGGTGTCAATGTCATTCTTGATGAGTATATAGGACTTATCTTATAATCATTGTCCCTATGGATAGATACGTTCTTTTCTTGTGTCCACCAAACGAAATCTCCTACTTTTGGGTAGAATAATTCATGGGGCTGAGGCCCCTCTAATCTGAAATTACAATTTATTTCAGACTCTACAAGGAACTGAGGAATACCATAAAACCATGTGTAAAATCTTCCATCAACGTACTTGCCGGCCGTATCACCATTTAGCTCATATAAGCTTTTCCTATTAGGATAGAACTGATATCGTCCTTTATTAGAAGATGTCCAACTGTTAAAACGTTCGTTGTCCGTAACCTCCAGAGCGTCTTCCCCGGTGTCGTAATTGACAAAATACCGAGGATATCCGACATTTCTATAATCCATATAAGGGAAAGGTATCATATCTCCAATACCAAAAGCACTATTATAAAAAACAGGAAATTTTCTCTTTAATGAAAATCTGGTTATCACCGTATCACCACCGAACATCAGTTTCTTTTCATTAGTAAAAAAGCCACACCCTCCTATAGAAATCCACTTTATATCTTCTATTTGACCATATTGATCCGGCCTATATCGCATAAGCCTCATATACGGAGAGCAAATGTATGAAACTGATTTGGATTGTTCGAATGTTCTTCCTGCTACAACATCGCTTCCAGCAATAACCGAATCATCTATACGGCTACTGTCGTAGTTGTAGACATAGTTCGGATATTCCAATAAATATTTCGATTTACCATCTCCTTTTTCACCTGGATCACCAAATGATAAAAATAACGAAGATTCACGATCTATATTATTAACAAATAAGAATCGTCCCTCATTATCGTTTTTACCGGTTCCCCATTTAGATGACATACTGGCATCCATCATAGGATATACACCGGACTTCATATACTTAACAGAAGATAAACCACGAGCAAAATTTCGTTCATACTTATCCTGGTCTGTTATACCTATCATTGAATTATATAATCCTACAGAAGTATAATACCATGCATGATTACGTCTTGGCCCATTGTTTATAAACGTATTAAGCCAATCATAACGGTACTTACCGTACAATATTGGGCCCTTAGCAAGAGTTTGACTGATGGTTGACACCATTGAAGAAAACAGCATGGCCACACTTAAATTCGTTAGGAATCCTCCTCCGGTAAGACCGGCCGACCCTCCTATGTATCCAGACTGCGCCCTTATCTGAAGCTCTTCTGCTATCATAGCGGCTATTGTGGCACTTGATTCAACTGCGGCAAGCGACGCAGCCATCGTGTATGCGGCAGGACCTAAGATAGTCCATTTTGGATGATCTTCGACAGGTACGAAACTGCCCACAGACATTCCTCTTTGAAACCCGTCTATACATACTTCATTTGGAAGTTCGGGCTTGTTGAAATAAATATCAGGCGAACAGAATGAATACCACACGTTTCCTCCTTTGTCGAAAGGATGGGATATAAACTCGTCTCTTTTGCCAGACGTATAATTATATTGATCTTGTGATAGGTCATTATATGGGTAATTAGGATAGATATTTACATTACCATCGTCTCCTGTGTATCTAAGCATATCATAGGCTAATCCTGAAGCCACAACCGACCTATTTAGCCTCCTATCTCCACGATACAGTTCATATCCTACAATCGTATCTCTTTGTTGTTGCGTAATCAAACCAGAATCCACCGCAAAATCCAAAAACACTTGTATGGTGTTCTCATCTACCATAATACCTACCGGATATATTTCAGAAGCTATGTCATATCCGCGTTCATCACTGTTCATAAAAGGTATATGCTTGTTGTCTGGGAACCGGTAATGACGTATAGGTTGTTGGCAAAATACGGTAGAAGTATCTACTCCTCCATAAGAATGGCCCTTGAAATAAGATAATCCATCTTTGTCTGACAAAGGAGCACCATAATATTCTGTTAACTTATTCATAATATTAGAATAAGCTTCTGATTTTTTTGGATCATCATAAGATCTGCCTGTGTCTATTTTCATCCTACTACTATCATAAAGTTCAAAATTAGCAGGATATTTCTCAGATGATTCCCAATATGCAAAATCTCCGTATTTATAAGGACGAGGCTTGCAATTGATGGGCCTATCTCCACATGTCTGACATTTGGATGCAAATACGACTGTTGATCTTAATGTTATTGAATCAACAGACAAATCAACCTTATTTATTTCTTTTTCTCTTACACCAAAAATATAAGGATATATGGTTTTACCCGTAGCAAAAGCGACTCCAAGAATAGCACGGGAAGGCTTCTTTCCTTCTTCTTCCTCTTCTTCTGGGGTATCATAATTTTTATAAGAACAAAATTGAATTTGTCTAAACGTCATTATCCAAGGAACTGCCACAATAGGAGATTCTATTGTAACATAAAAATAATTTTGACCTATAGAATCAAAAAACTCTTCATTTATTTCTCCGAAAGCTGGTTTTGCTATGTTAATAATAACAGAATGAGATGATTCATACTCAGGTCTATCAAATTCAACTGGTACTATTCCAAGAGGGGACCATGTTTCAACATCCTTCCAAAAAGAAACACGAACATAATTAGTAGACACAGCATCCATTATGCCATCTACCTTTCCAAGAGCTTCAAGATAAAGAACTTTGTTCTCATCTTTATAACCTTCTATGTCCCACTCTTCTGGTCTGTTGATTCTGATAAACCTGGCATTTGTCATTACATTTCTGACAAACTTCCATACCACAAATTCAGATGCGAATCCAATATTAAGCTTATCCCCCGTAGGATTGTTAAATGTAGCATTGTTCACATACCCCTCAAATTTCCAATCAGTTTCAGCTATACCGGTATCTGAATTTTTATATATCATATCTTGCAACTTCTCAGAAGCTTCAGGCCAAAATTGCTCAATACAATACCTGGGCCCGTTCTTTGATCTATACTGATTATTTATGACCGTACTGGTAGATCTGCCGGCTCTCCAATCTCCCACACCATTTATCCTTTGACTCCATCCATCTATATGAAGAATATAACTTCCAAGAAGATAATTATAATTTTGAAAGTTGTTATAATCAGTTCTTGACACAGTAGGATCAGAACAATAACTCTCAATATAACATCCACATGTACAGGGCATGGTATCTAATACGTATATAGCATCAGATACAGTTTTTAAAACAGATCCAGGTTGTAAATATGGATAAAACTCAGAACAAAGATGTTGATTGCCATCACCTGATATGCTGCCAGCGCTATATCCAAAAAATGCTTCCTCCATCCATTCAGATAAAGAGTCCATTGTCTCATAGTTAAACAACACAGAATACTTATTCTGATTCTCTCCTCCTGTGGTGTATAGATAATCTGTAGAGACATGTTCCATTTCACTAAGAGCCTTATATATATAATCTTCCACAAGACCTGTTATCAAAGGAACTGGAGCAGACAATATAGATTCTTGACGATGAGGGACTTCGCAGTCTCCTTCCATTTCTGGTAACCTAATATGATCAATTGGCTCCATATAATCCTGTGTTCCGTCTTCTCTGTATTTGGTAGCTATATCACATATCTGTCTTTCATTGTTTCCATTCTCCTTATTATTACAAGCTACAAGACCTATATTTTCAGACAAATAATTTATAGGGGTTCCTACAATATCATCATAATCGATAATAAATCTTGATTTACCTTTAAAAGTGGCAAAATTGCTTTCCACTATAACAGTTTGACCTACGGTAGCCGGGTTGTTACACTCTTTCTGTTCTTCATCTATAACAACCGCATCGTCGTCAATCAATACTCCATCTCCTGCTGTATTGCTATACTGCCATACATATTTCCTATCAACACCCGAGCAATCCGGAGCATATGCGTTTATAGACTGGTATGGGATACTGTCTTTGTTCATTTCCTCTCTCGCCTTATCAGAAGGTGGGGGAACAAGAACGAATGCTGGAGTTTTATATCCGGTGGATGTCTTAAATGATATAGAAAAAGGATATACTTCATTCCTCATATACCCCACATACAACGAACAGGCATTACCATCCTTATACAGATCTTCGTGGGCTACCGATGCCTGCCATTGAAGGAAATGGCCCATAAGAGAAACTACAGGCTGTAAATTCCATTCTTTTTCTGCCGTAAGACCATATTGAAGAAGACGGTTTCCGACTGACACTATTCCTCTTGATGTATTATATATGGCTCTTTTTAAAGAAATGTGTTCGAATGTCGTTCTTTTGTTGTTAAGATCAGAATAATAGTATATGGTCTTCTCTGTAATAGGATGAATGCCTTCTATAAAATAATCAACTACAGGTTGCGTTTCACCATTGTATCCTACAGTGTTTTGGATAACAGCTACCTTGTAATGACTAACTTGCCTATCTAAGTTAGACACCTTAAGTCTTATACCAAGATTAGTTCTCTCTCCCCATTTACCGTCATTGATCCTAATATATTGCTCGTCAAATACATGAACAGGGTTAGTCAATGAAGTATAGTTAGTTTTCTCGTTACCAAATTCATCGCACAAGGCCACAGCAAACTGATACACGCCCGCACGTAGGCTGCCCCCGTACTCTATCTGTACCGGCTCTACGCATGGCTGGTCCAGTAGTGGAAACACCCTAAGTTTCTCACATGCCAGAAAACAACCATTCTCCTGCATGAACTTTTTCCTATCGTATTCTTTATCGCATATTTTATACCCATGATAATGATACCAAATATCACCTTCATCATCAGGAGTCAGAGCCTTGTCTACAATAACATACCTGGGAGGATTATAATCGTCAGTCCAGTAAATGCATTTCCCACATTTCTCTGTCTTTATTTCTATGGTTTTTATAGGATGGTAGATAGAGAAATTAAGGCACGGATCTTGCTCGTTGTCTTCAAGCAAAGTTTTCATGCCAGAACACAACGACTCCGATCCTTCTACCATAGATTCTATATCAGAATCGGATAAGATACTTGTATCGGATTCAGGCTTGAAATAAGTTATTTTAGATACGCCTGTTTCAGGATTTGTTATAAAAAAATAGATATTGCCTGAAGTAAGATCATTCTTGTAACCAATAACTTTAAACCCATCGAAATCAATGCATTTAAGATTACTATGCTCGTTAGATCTCATCCCAACATTACCGTCCTCGGATTCGATGTTGGCATTCAAGGCAAACGTATAATGCTGATCCGTAAGACTCGACGGATGCAGATCGCGATTCATACCTGTTTGAGGAACCGCTATGTTTCTGTTATCTTCTGCTGCCATTTTATAACTGTTTGTCACAAAGATAGCAAAAGAAGAACTAACTCACACAACAGAAGCTACTGGAATAACAAAACCTTGCGCCATAGCTTTATGGTAGTCACATGTTAAAGAATTGTTGATAAACTTTTTTTAGTCTCCAATATCATCTACTACACCTACATAAAAATCAGGAATAGGATTATCACTGAAATTCCTTATTTGAATATCAATATAATTATAGAAATAATCATCAACTGGATCCATTATCGTCACATTACTTTCTAAAACTCCGTCTTTGTATGAATACAGTTCCTCTTGTTCGGAATCAATGTAAAAAACATATCTTGGTAAATCCTGGGTATTAACTGTCAGATGATTATTAAACAAACTGCATTTAGAATGATCAGCGGACAGAAGCAACGATAGAAATGTATATGCAGATTTATCTCTTATTATAATATCACAATTAGATGACACATTAGACAAAACTTTGGATAAATCAAATTCTCCAAAACTTATCTTGAATTTCTTTCTTTTTATTGGAGTTATATATACTGGACTATTAACTACAATATTATTCCATTGAAATTGACTCCCTTCCATTACAGGGGAGAAACAATTACCCATCACCATATTAACATTTTCAAATCTTCGTCTCATAACATCTACTTATGATTTATATCTTTTACCCCTAATCAACACAGTGCCATCACCACCAGCTCCAGCATAAACCATAGAGTATCTGACGCCGCCGCCTCCGCCGCCATAACCTCCACCTCCTTTACCAGATCCGTTTGTTGATCCTCCTGTGCCAGATCCTTCACTGTAATCAGATATTCCTCCTTGGAATACTACTCCGGTGTTAGTTTCTCCACTTCCACCACCGGCATTTCTTTTACCGCCGGATTCTCCAAAATCTCTGGTAGTATGACCTTGACCTTTGATTACTCCATACTCTTCTCCATTAGTGTCTCCACCATCCGAAGCACCATCTTGCGTATATGACGAACTGCCGGCACTACCACCATTTCCTCCCCTCCACTTATTAGCTCCCTTTCCTCCATTTGCTCTATAAGACGAGCTCATGAATTGAGAATAACCACCATCTTTACCAGGAAAATTTTGTTCGGCTTGATAAACTTCTGCTCCTCCTTTTCCTACTGTTATAGAAATAGATTGACCAGGTTTTACAGCAATAGCTTCTCCGTCTTTCCAGCCTTTGTTATCAGATTTGAAGGTCTTGGTATAACCACCTCCACCGCCGGCAGAGCTACCTCCGCCTCCGCCTCCAACTAAAAAAACGTCTACGAGAAAACAGCCATCAGGAACTATCCATGTGTAATTGCCAGCCGGATAAAACCTTATAAGAAAGTCTTCAAGCTCCCTGTCTTTATATTCGAATCTCCTCCTCATAATTTACACAAATATATAAAAAGAATCATTGCGATACATACTACTCTTCTCTGTTGCAGAAGTAATACAATCAACATCTTCATCTACATTATTATTGACATATACATTATTATTGACATACTCCCATAGCTAAAGCAAATGGGATTCTTGGATACAAGCGCAAGAA
>OLRW01000272.1_pt1 | contig 45746 bp, 65 predicted proteins | sample 1672701 | NCBI WGS metagenome assembly OLRW01 (sample SAMEA3136715, study PRJEB25190) | human gut metagenome | biome: human gut; feature: human-associated habitat; material: faeces | place: Austria | collected 2013
AGTTTTAATGCAATCGCGCAGAATCTGAATGTACAGCGTCTTTATGAAAAAGCTTTTGATCAGGTTATGATCTCACCGACACCTCTGTGGCAGTTTATTGCAGGACAGATCATCGGTGGAAGTCTTCGTGGTTTTTATGCCGGTGGAGTAATCCTGGTTCTGACACTTCCGATCGATACAGGTCTGATCTTTAATGGATGGTCTTTTCTGATCATGTTCTTGAATGGCGCTGTCTTTTCTGCAATCGGAGTTGTGGTTTCTTTCCTTGCAAAGAACCATGCAGATGTGCCGCGTTTTTCGAATTATATCATTATGCCGATGGCATATCTCTGTAATACGTTTTTCTCTACGGAAAAACTGCCTGGGATTCTCGGAAAGTTTGTGTCTGCGCTTCCGCTTTCACAGACCAGCCATATGATCCGAAGTATTTCCGCAGGGGAAGGCCTTCAGATGACGGGAATCGCCGTACTGGGGGCATATCTCGTGGTGTTTACTGCGATTGCGTCGTGGTTTATATATAAAAAGAAGAATCTGTAAGGGTATTATTTACGAAAAGGCTACATGTATCTGTTCTGCCACAGGCTTCAGAGTTTTTGACAGTAGACTGCTCACGCAGTCATTCAGAAGAAAGGACAGGTTCTGTGCCAAAGCTACGTTTTCTACTCAGAACATGCGCCTGTTTGCTGCCAGTCGCCCAAACTCGCCTGCGGCTCAAACAGTGGGCTTGATGGCCGCAGCTGGCATGTTCTTCGCTACGAAAGCCTCGCTGACGGCGTAGAACCTGTTCTTTTTCTGAATCTACTGCTGAACTTAGCTGCTGTCATAATAAAAGTCAGCCAGGAAAGGCACATGCAGCCTTTTCTGTCCATTATACCTTACAAGGATTCCGGTAGCCGCAGGCGCAGTAGACTCGCTCCGAGCGGAACACCCTCGCTAGTTTGAATTTGCGGCTGATTTGTTGTCTGTTGAAAAAACAGGAAAGCTTCGTACGATCTGTGAGTTCACTTCCGGACTTCGAAGCCTGTGATTGAACAGATCTTACGAAGCTTTCCGTAATTTCAACAACGCCTAAAATCAGCGGGCTAACTCATACAAATACTTCTCAAAACAAATTCCTTCATTGCGGTCTGTCTCTTCTTCAACCGCATCGCGTATCCCTTTTGCAAGAAAATTTACTGCTTTTCGGACAGACTCCACCGTATCCGTTCCTTTCACCAGCCCGGCACTTAACACCGACGCAAACAGATCTCCCGTTCCGGAATAACTTCCGCCATGCTTCTGTGCTTTTATCCACTGGACAGAATCCCGGCTGCAGATCAGATTTCCCATCTCCTGCACGCCATCTTTTATCGGCAGATCAATCCCGGTAATGACTACTTCCGTCTCATACGCTCTCGCAAGCTTAGATCCCGTCTCCTCTACAAATCTCACCAGATCATTTTCTTCAAAATCACAAAGTTCTGTCCATACTTCATGTGCACGCTCCCTGCCATAAAGCAACAACAGCGCCTCCGTCAGATTTGGCGTAATCACAGCTGCTTTTTTCGCCAGAAAACGCATCTTCTCACAAAGCTCCTCTGTATAAATCGGGTATTCCTCTCCGTCGTCTCCCATTACAGGATCCACCAGAATCTTCACATTCTCTCCCCCGAACAGTGCTATAAACGACAAAACCTTATCCGCCTGTGCCGCATCCGCAAGAAACCCCGTATAGATTCCGTCTGGCTGAAAGTCAAGTTTCTTCCATTCATCCATAATCTTATCCATACGGTCTGTATAATCATCACAAAAATAGGACGGAAAACCTGTCTGGCAGCTCAGCACTGCAGTCGGCAGCGGACATGCCTGGATTCCCATCACAGAGATCACCGGAATTGCCGCTGTAAGAGAACATTTTCCCAGTCCTGAAAGATCATTTAACACCGCAATTTTTTTCAATCTCAATTCTCCTTATCTTGCATTTTGTCACATTCTGGTTTAGAATAGCACCTGAGTGTATTTAGAAAAATAACCACTTTTACTCATTTTTCAGGGGACAGTTTATGAGCTTAGCATTTCATTCAAATAAAGAAAGCCTGTATCTGCAGGTATATGATCATTATAAAAATCTTATCATGGAAAACCGTCTTCCGGCCGGAAGCCGTATGCCTTCTCTCCGCCAATGTGCTGCTGAATTAAAACTCAGCCGTACCACGATCGAGAATGCCTATCTGCAGCTTGCCGCCGACGGCTACATCATTGCACGCGCGCAGAGTGGATACTATGTGACCGACATTGCCTCACAGGCTCCGGTATCACCTGTATCTCGTCATCCCAGTTTTCCACCGGTAAAATATGATTTTGCCTCCAATGGGGTAGACCATGAAAGTTTTCGCTTTGATCTGTGGCAGCGCTATCTTAAAAGCGCCCTTCGCCAGAGTGAACGTCTCCTTTCCTATGGGGAGCCACAGGGAGAAGCCGATCTGCGCCAGGTACTTGCCGACTATATCCGTCAGCGTAGAAATGTAAACTGTTCTGCCGACGATATAGTTATCGGAGCCGGAGTTCAGAGCCTTCTTAATATTCTCTGCCCTCTTATCCGTCACAAAAAGACCGTTTCTTTTCCGAACGCTTCTTTCGTACAGGGAAGTACGATCTTTGCAGATTATGATTTTGATGTACGTTACCGCAATAAAAACTGTGACGTCATTTATGTTTCTCCTGCACATATGACCAAATGGGGGGAAATCATGCCGGTCAGCCGTCGTATGGAACTGGTGCATCATGCTGCCGAAAAAGGCAGTCTGATCATTGAAGACGATTATGAAAATGAATTTGTCTATTTTCAGCGGCCGACACCTTCACTCTTTAATCTTGCAGGCGGACACGGAGTAGTTTATATAGGCTCTTTTTCCCGTCTGCTGCTTCCGTCTATTCGCTTAAGTTTTATGGTCCTGCCGCCTTCTCTGTCCGAAAAATACGCTGCTGTCGCCGAAAGATACAGTCAGACAGCTTCTAAAGTTGAACAGATTGCGCTCTGTCAGTTTATACGTGACGGACATCTGACGTCACAGACAAAAAAATTAAAAAAGTTATACGCTCAAAAACTGAAAGAACTTAAAACTGTAGTTCAAAATATGTTTGGTGAAAACTGTACAATTCAGACCGGTGCTGCCGGAACCAGCCTTGCACTGACTGTTCCGTATACCCGTACCGGACTTGAACTAAAAAAAGAAGCCCGCATGAACGGGCTATCCATCCTGATTCTCGAAGAAAATGCAGATACGATTACACTTCTGCTTTCCTGCTCTTCGATTGCAACAGATGAATTTGTACCGTCATGTCGGCTTCTGAAGAACATTCTGAATTAATCTCTTCGATTATCAATCATATAAAGCAGTGCATTACAGATGCAGGCGGCGATATTACTTCCGCCCTTACGGCCTCTTGCAACAATATACGGAGCACCGGATTCCATGATAAGCTCTTTTGACTGCACTACATTGACAAAACCAACCGGTACACCGATGATCAGCTCCGGAGCCAGTTTACCGTCCTCGATCAGTTCATAGAGACGCACCAGTGCTGTCGGTGCATTTCCAATCGCAAAAATTAGTTTTTTGTCCAGGGAAGCAGCCTTATCCATACTTGCTGTCGCACGGGTTGTTCCGTTCTCTTTTGCAATTTTTGCAACATCCTCGTCCGACATAAAGCAGTATACTTCGCCGCCATAACGGGCAAGTGCACGTTTATTAATCCCTGCTTTTGCCATTTGTGTATCTGTCACTATACAGGCTCCTGCTTTGATTGCCTCAAGCGCACGCTGCACGACTCCTTCAGAAAAACAGAGGTTTTCTGCATAATCAAAGTCTGCGCTTGTATGGATACATCTTTTGACGATCAACTCCGTTCCCGGCGCCAGCTGTGTATCTCCAAGCTCCTCTGTAATGATCTCAAAGCTTCTCTTTTCGATCTCCATCGGCTTTACATTTTCAAGTTCTACTTTCATTCCTGTGCCTCTCCTTCTGTCTCGATTCCCTCTTCCAGGATTTCATAAATCCGTTTCATATCCAGATGTTTGCGAAGCTCCGAAGCAAGAATATCATACTGTGTTTCTTTAAAAGCCGCAAAATCCACTCCTGCCATATCAGAGACATCGATGCCTTTTTTCTCTCCGACTGCACGCACAAGCCCCATTGCCACATCTTCTTTATCAAAAATACCATGCACGTAGGTACCACATACATTCTTTCGGAAGGTACCCTCTGTTTTTTCTGTTCCTGTCACACTGTCGCAGGTAAAGGTACTTGCAGTCGCACCGTCTTTTCGTCTGCTCTCACCCATATGGATCTCATAACCGGTAAATTCCACATTAGAAAGTGTCTCGAATTCCTGATCCATCTCCAAAAATCTTCCATTTACCTGTGTGCGTGTTTTTTTCTCGGCAAAAACCGTATCCATCGGAAGAAGTCCCATTCCACGCATACTTCCACCTGCTTCGACACCATACGGATCACTTAAAGTCTCACCAAGCATCTGATAACCACCGCAGATTCCGAAGATAAGCGTACCTGATGCTGCCGCCTTCAAAATTAATGTTTCCATGCCACTTTCGCGAAGCCACTTCAGATCCTCCATGGTGTTTTTGGTTCCCGGTAAAAAGATCACATCCGGATGCATCAGATCTGATGGATGCTGTACATACCGAAGTGATACTCCCGGAATACTTTCCAGCGGATTAAAATCTGTAAAGTTTGAAATACGTGGTATACGGATAACAGCCATATCGATCTGTCCAACTTCCTGCGGACGCTCAAAACGTTCTGTAAGGCTGTCCTCATCTTCCACCTGAATGTTCATATACGGTGCAACACCAACAACCGGAATGCCACATTTCTCTTCCAGCATGGCAACTCCCGGATCCAGAATAGTCTTGTCTCCGCGGAATTTATTGATGATCAGACCTTTGATCATCTTTCGCTCATCTTCTTCGAGAAGCTCCACCGTGCCGTACAGCTGCGCAAAAACGCCGCCACGATCGATATCTCCCGCAAGAAGAACCGGAGACTTTGCCATCTTTGCCATTCCCATGTTGACAATGTCTTCGCTTTTCAGATTGATCTCCGCCGGACTCCCCGCACCTTCAATGACGATAATGTCATTTTCCTCTGCCAGTTTGTTGAATGCCTTCATAATATCCGGCACCAGTTTTTTCTTATATTTGAAATAATCCCGGGCACTCATCGTTCCGAGGACTTCCCCGTTGACAATTACCTGAGAGCCAACATCATTGGTTGGTTTTAAAAGGATCGGGTTCATAAGGACTGATGGTTCTATCCCTGCCGCCTCAGCCTGCATGACCTGCGCCCTTCCCATCTCCAGACCTTCGCTCGTAATAAATGAATTCAATGCCATATTCTGGGATTTGAACGGAGCTACCCGATACCCGTCCTGATGAAAAATCCTGCACAGTCCTGCCGCAAGAAGACTTTTTCCTGCATTGGACATCGTACCCTGTATCATGATCGTTTTTGCCATTTATGATTCCTCCTGCATGGACTGTATAAGCTTTTCATTCTCTTCATGTGTGCGGACAGCAACCCGGTAATATCCTCTTTTCAGTCCGAAATAATTGCTGCAGTCACGGATCAGAATACCGTGCTCTACACATTTTTCAAACAGATTCTCCGGTCCTTTAAAGAAAATATAATTCGCCTCAGACGGAAAAACTTCCATTCCTAGTTCCTGTAATTTTTCCTTGAGGTACTTCGCTTCCTCAAATACCATCTGCCGACCGTTTTCGACATACTCTTTTTCTTTCAGTGCCGCAATTCCTGCTTCCTGTGCCATCACAGAAATATTCCAGGGCTGTGTGACCATCGTCATTTTTTCAAGTAATTCTGTATTTTCCGAGATTCCGTAACCAAGACGGACACCCGCCATCGCATAACGCTTTGTAAATGCTTTCAGAAGAAAAAGATTGTGATACCTTGATAGCTGGGCTTTCAGTGAATGTTTCTCCGGTTCTTTTATGAAATCCAGAAAACACTCATCTACAACAAGAAAAATCTCCATCTCCCTGCATATACGTAAAATTCGGAACAAAAGATCCCGGTCTATGGAAATTCCGGTAGGATTATTGGGATTACACAGAAAAACTATATCCAGATCTTTGTGCAACCAGTTCACAAAATCTTCCTGCAGCGCAAAACCATGTTCCTCTTTTAAAAGAACATGTTCGACTTTACAGTCCACACTCGCAAGTGCCTGCTCATACTCTGCAAATGTCGGTCCCGGCAGCAGCGCTTTCTTCGGTTTCAGCGCGTGGCACAGAGAAAATACTATTTCCGCCGCACCATTTCCACAGATGATATGCTCTGATTCTACCTCCTCATATGCTGCAATTGCCTCTTTGAGCGGCTGATATCCGACCTGCGGGTAATCTTTTATCTGTTCCAGACTGTCACGTACTGCCTGTTTCACACTTTCCGGAGTTCCAAGCGGATTACAGTTCGCCGAAAAGTCAAGACAGTTTTTGTAAGTATATATATTGCCTCCATGTACGTGCTTCGTCATTTCAGTTTCCTCCTGCCTGTTTCGGCATCAAAATATAAAAATCAGAGTAACTGTTCAGTACCCTCACAGTTACGAGTCAAAATGCATTCCAAATCACCTTCGGTGATGGCATTTTGCCTTATATGTCTCGGGATTTTGGCAAAAAACATGCCAAAACGCCTCGCGGGATACTATCTTCTAAATAGTTACAAATCAGACTCTGTATTCAGCTCCAGCACAAAATAAGTACGATTCTGATGAACAGGAACAGAACGACTCCGGTAATTGCTGTCGCATACAAAAGTCGGTTTGCACGACGAATATCCTCCGATTCAATCAATCTGATCGGATCACCAATCGTTGGTTTTTCATATAATTTTCCAAAATAATATGCATTACCTGCAAGCTGGACATCCAAAGCACCCGCCATTACAGATTCTGTCTGTGCAGAATTCGGACTTGCGTGATTACGGCTGTCCCGCCGAAAAATTTTCCAGGCATTCCAGCCATCAAAGCCGCTAAAATATGCAGCCAGAACCATCAATCCGCCTGATATTCTGGATGGCAGATAATTCGCCGCATCGTCAAGCTTTGCCGCACATCGTCCGAAATAAAGATAACGGTCGTTTTTGTATCCAAGCATGGAATCCATGGTGTTGATTCCTTTATAAAGAAACATCAGAGGCGCACCACCTATTGCCATATAAAGCATCGGTGCAATGACACCATCTGAAGCATTTTCCGCCACGGTCTCAACCGCCGCTTTCGTCACTCCTTCTTCCGTAAGTGCCGCTGTATCACGACCTACGATCATGGATACCGCCTTACGTGCTTCTTCCAGCGTTCCGTATTTCAGGCGATCATAAACCCTCATACTTTCATCTTTTAAAGATCTGGTTGCCAGAAGCTGGTAACACCAAAAGCTTTCCAGAAGCAACGCAAGCCCTGGAACCTTCGGATACAATGAATAAAGAATCACTCCCGGAATTCCAAATGAAAGAATACAGACAAGCAGAACTTCGATCAGTCCGCCGGTCAGTTCCCCGGAGCTTGTTTTCGGTAAGATCTTTCGAATTCTTTTTTCAAGGAAAGAGATCAGATTACCGATCAGACAGACCGGATGGTACAGCCATCTCGGATCTCCGAATATCAGATCAAGTATAAATCCTGCTGCCAGCGCTATGGTGTGGTATATCAAGTGTTTCTCCCTTCCCGATGTTTTATATTCCAAAACATCTCTGCTCTTTTTCATTTATTCATAACTGTTCAGTACCTTCTCAGTTACGTTTGTTCTTTATCTGGCATCCTGACGGCCGTACTGGCTGCACTTACGAAGAAAAGCCTCCGGCACCTTCGGATTGCCATAAAAATACAGGTGCGGAAACCCTGCCATCATCGTGTCAGTACCATGAATACAGCTCCATCCCCTGCGGCTCTGTGGTTTCTTCGCATCAAAATCGTCCCCACAGTTTTCAGAATCAAAATAATGAAATTCATGTGCAGGTATTCCACCCATGTCATTCATTCCAAAAACTTCTTTCTTCTGTGTCAGAGTCACGTAACCAAAACGATTCAGTCTCTGCGTACGATAAGCTCTGCCGGAAATCACGCCCGCCATATGATAGCTGTTTCCATCCATGGCCTCCATCTCATCATGAAGATACATAAAGCCACCGCATTCTGCCAGACACGGCATTCCATCATTCAATACACGGCGTACATCCTCCCGCATGCTCGCATTCGCTTCTAATTCTTTGGCATTAAGTTCCGGATAACCACCGCCCAAAATCAGCCCTTTAAGGTTCTCCGGAAGATGTACATCTCGCATTGGTGAAAAAGTTACCAGCTCTGCTCCCATACTTTTAAGGAGCCGGAAATTATCTTTATAATAAAAACAAAATGCTTCATCCTCAGCAACACCGATTCGTACTGGTTTTTCCAGATGAAAAGAAATTTGCGGCTCTGCTGCCTGAACTTCCGGTGCATCTGCGGCAAGCTTTAGTATTTCATCAATCTCCAGTGTATCTTCCAGTATTCTTGCAAGTTTCTGTAATCTTTCACGAAGCTGCGGAATCTCATCAGGAAGTACCAGACCAAGATGTCTGCTCTCGATTACACAGTCTTCAACTTTGGGCACATAACCCAGAACCGAAAGTCCGGTCTCTTTTTCCAGAAGTTCTTTCATTCTCGGATAAAGCATCGGAGACATCTGATTCAGGATCACACCTTTAATGTGACTGTCCTTTCGGTATTCGGCAAAACCTTTAATATAAGCCGCAAGTGACATGCTCATTCCCTTGCTGTTTACGATCAGAATAGCCGGCGTATCTGTAACAGAAGCGAGATCATAAGCGCTCGCCTGTGTTGTCGTTCCTGCAACTCCGTCATAATATCCCATAACGCCTTCCATCACCGCGATCTCACAATTTGCAGCATTTTCTGAAAGAAGATACCGCGTAACTTCCGGAGATGTAAAAAATGTATCCAGATTTGCAGATTTTGCACCGATCACACGACTGTGAAACATCGGATCAATATAATCCGGACCACATTTAAAAGATGCCACAGTAAGATTTCTGTTTACCAGTGCCTGCAAAAGCCCGCAGGTAATCAGCGTTTTTCCACTTCCACTTGCGCCTGCTGCCAGAAGGATTCTGGGAATTCTCATAAGCTCATCTCCTTTTGTGTGCCTGTACTGTAATAATATAGATTGGATTTTCTCCCATCATCATATGGTACCTGCCGATATTTTTGGCTCTTGACACGGCAAGCTGAACCACTTCTGATTCCCATTCCTTATCCGCACCAAATTCCTCAAGTTTTCGTATACAGGAAATCGCCTCTGAAACCGTTTCCAGCGTAATACAGTTAATTACGATCCGCACTTGTGGATTTTTGGCAAGTAACAGATTTATGATTTTATCAAGATTTCCTGATGAGCCTCCGATAAATGCATGCGTCGGTGCCGGAAGGTCTTCCATAGCCTCCGGTGCGGTTCCCGCTATGATCTGCATTTGATCCAGTGCAAATTTCTCTTTATTTGCCTTCAGAAGATTAAGTGCATCTTCTTTCTTTTCGATTGCATAAACCTGTCCCTGTGAAGCCCTCAGCGCCATTTCTACCGATACAGAACCTGTACCAGCACCTATATCGTAACATACAGAATTTTCATCTAATTTCAGTTTCGTCAGTGATACACTTCTCACTTCACTCTTTGTCATAGGTGCCTTACCTCGCAGAAATACCTCATCTGGCATTCCATGTGTCGCCGGAAGCGGTTCTGCCTCCGGATTGTATACACAGACGACGCTGAGCGGATCCGCCTTGTAATCAGTCAGTTCACGCGCCATTTTTGCAAAGATCTTCTCATCCGGGTATGACAGTTTTTCTCCAACATACACTATAACCTCACCCATGCCATATCCGGTCAGTTTCTTTGCCAGTTCCGCCACACCATCTGCGGTTCCGAGAATTGCAAAAGTTTTCTCATATGAATAAATCAGTGAAATAAGATTACAGTTCTTTCCATGTGCACTGACGATCTTCGCGTTGTCCCAGGAAAGTCCGATTTTTGACATAAAATACACAACAGATGAAATCCCACAAATGATCTCCGGCTGTATGGATGCCTCTCCAAATAGTTCGAGAAGTTTTCTGGCGCCACTGTAAAAACCAACATCCCCGGAAAGTGCAACCACTATATTGCTATACTCCGGATGATTTTGAATATAATCTACGATTTCCCTGCTTCTGTATTCATAAAACACTTCCTGCCCCGGAAGTGCCACTGCATCTGCAATCCGTCTGGCACCAATGATGAGATCCGCCTTTTCTACAGCTCTTTTTCCCTGTATGGTAAGCGTATCCTCACTGCCCATACCAATTCCAAGAAGTGTAATATGCTGATTTCCCTCACAGAAAAAATATTTTGCAAGCATTCTTTTACACTCGGTAAGAGAAATACCTTCCTCCTGCATCGGTCTTCCTATAATCACCGGAATTACACCGCACGCAAACGCAGCATCGATTTTTTCCTGAAAACCGCCGGCTTTACCGGAATCTTTCGTAACAAGATACTGACATTCATACTGCCGGAGCGTTGCTTCATTCATTTCCTTCGAAAACGGTCCCTGCATGGCGATCAGATGTTTTCCCTCAAAGCCAAGTTTCTGACAGGCTTCAACCACAGACGGAAGTGAAAGTACACGCGCATAGATTCTTTCCCGATAATCCGGTAACGTCGTAAAAGCTGCCAGTTCTTTACTTCCGGTCGTAAGAAAAATTCTTCCCTCTCTGTCTCGAAGGTATTCTACCGCCTGTTCTGCTGTTTCTACATAAACAGCATTCTGCGACTGACTTTCGGCTCTTAAGACACGTATATACGAAATGCCGGATGCAAGTGCCGCACTTTTGATATTTTTTGTTACTTCCGTTGCATAGGGGTGTGTCGCATCCAGAATAAACTCCGGCAGTTCTTTATGAAAAAGTTCTGTCATCTCCTGTTCATCCAGACGCTTTGCCTGTATTTTAAGATAATCTCCTGCCTCTAGTGAATGAGAACCGTATTCTGTTGCCACACACGCAAGGGCAGAAATTTTATTTGCAGAAAGAAAACGGCAGATTTCATATCCTTCCGTTGTACCGGCAAAAACAATTGCCTTATACATCGCGATATCCTCTCGGTGTCACCATCTTACCGTTAATTTCTTTTGTCTGAGAATTACCGATAAATACGGTTGTAAACATATCCACTTTTGTATCACGCAGTTCTTTCAGTGACATGACATGATATTCTTCTCCTTCACGCCCGATGTTGCAGACAGTTCCGCATACGGTTTCCGGGGATTTATACTGCATCATCAGATCACACGCTTTCTGAAGATAATCATGTCGTTTTTTACTTGACGGATTATAGAGACAGATCACAAAATCTGCCTGTGATGCACCAAGCAATCTTGCTTCGATTTTTTCCCATGGAGTAAGAAGATCACTTAAACTGATCAGACAGAAATCATGAATCAACGGTGCTCCGAGAACAGCCGCACCACCGAGAGCTGCCGTTACACCCGGTACAATTTCAAGTTCAACTTCCGGATATTTTGTACCAACTTCATACATTAGACCAGCCATTCCATATACACCTGCATCTCCGCTGCAGATCATGGAAACACTTTTGCCCTTCATTGCCTCTTCAAAAGCAAGAACGCAGCGATCTACTTCTTTTTTCATCGGAGTCGTCAGAAATTCTTTATCCGGAAATGTATCTTTTACAAGGTCTACATAAACCGTATAACCGATTATGGTATCACTGTTTTTTAATGCCTGCATGGCAATTCCGGTCATCTGGTCACAGCCTCCCGGTCCGATTCCTACAACATATATTTTATTCAAAATGTACCTCCCAGTCCCGGAGCGCCAGCGCCGTAGTCACGCCGTTACGCCCTGTTTTCTTTTTTATCAGTCTGCCCTGCTCCGCGCCCAGGACCGCACTTCTCTCACAGACATTTCCTACACCTGTGATCTTTTTTACAAATTCTGATTCTTCAAATGTCCCTTTTGCATTCTGCAGCTCTGCCTCGCCAAATGTACAAAAAGGAATGTTCCAGTCTGCCGCCAGTGCAAGAATTCCCTGCTCCTCTTTTTTCAGGGAAATACTTGCGATCTGACTGACTGCTTCCTGATAAATACTTTCTGACTCCAGACAGGCTTCCGCTTCCTGCCGGATGATCTCTGCTTCTTTATCTTTTTTACATCCAAGACCAAGAACAACAGCCTTTGGCACGATCTGCACTGTAGATGTAAAAGGCAGACATGCACGATGCACTGTCACGGCAATCCCTGCCTCTGGTTTACCTGAATCTTCCGGAGTGCATACTTTCAGTCCTCTCGGAAGTGACCCTGCCCATGGAAATTCACTGTAAAACCCGACAGATTCACCTGCCAGTATTGCCGCAGATACTTCTTTCGCGGCTTTCATATTAAAGATCGCACAGTGATTATTCTTTGCAAATACATCCACCGCAAATCGGTCATGGAGATCCGTTGCCGTTGTCACCACCGGCTCTGCCCCAAGTATTTCTGCTGTTTTAAGCGCAAGTGCATTTGCACCTCCAAGATGTCCGGACAAAAGTGAGATGACGAATTTTCCGCATTCATCGACCACTAACACTGCCGGATCTGATTTCTTACTTGCAACATAAGGGGCAATGCTGCGCACTGCGATTCCACATGCACCGACAAAAATAAGTCCGTCATCTGTCTTGAAATGATGTCCTGTCCAGACTGCTGTATTCTCTGCAATGGAATCTTCCAGATATTTACTTTTCTTAAAAAGATTGGTCGTAAACCCACACTGCAGCAGTCCTTTTTGAAGCTGCTCTGCCGTAGTATAGCCAGTCAGACTGAAACAGATGATCGAAATTTGCATCTTCTTTTCCTTTAGCTTAATTCTTATTTTGTTGCTTCTCTGAACTCTGTCGTAAATCCCGGATCATACAGCTTAGAGCGGTCATAATGTGCCGCACTCACAGAATCTCCAATGATCATCAAAGCGGTTTTCGTGATATTATTTTCTGCTGCTGTTTTTGCAAGTGTGCCTACTGTGCAGACAAATTTCTTTTCATCCGGCCATGTTGCCTTATAAACGATTGCAGCCGGTGTGTCTTCCTTATATCCGCCCTCGATGAGTCTTCTGCTCAGTTCTTCCAGCATACCGGTACTTAAAAATACAACCATCGTTGCCTGATGTGCCGCAAAAGACTGGATACTTTCCCTGGATGGAACCGGTGTACGGCCTTCCATTCTTGTAATGATCACACTCTGGGAAATATCCGGAAGTGTATATTCAAGATTCAGAGCACTGGCTGCCCCACAGAACGCACTGACACCCGGACAGTAATCATAGGCAATGCCTTTTTCATCCAGAATGTCCATCTGCTCTCTGATCGCGCCATAGATACACGGATCTCCGGTATGAAGCCTTACTGTCATTTTGCCCTCTGCTTCAGCACGTTCCATAACTGCAATAACTTCTTCAAGTGTCATTTTTGCACTGTTATGAATTGTGCAGACATCTTTGCTGTATTCCAGAAGCTGCGGATTTACCAGAGATCCTGCATAAATAATCACATCTGCCTCTTCCAGATACTGTTTTCCTCTTACTGTGATAAGATCCGGTGATCCCGGTCCTGCTCCTACAAAATGAATCATATTATTTTTCTCCTTTGCTTATCTTATTTATCAGTTCACCGGCATCTGCTGTCTGTCCCAGATATCCATATTCATTCGAAAAAACAACTGCTCCGAGCAATATCTGATGATAGGAATGATGATCAAGATAAAACTGGATCTGCCGCATGATCTCCTCCATCGTTTTTTTCAGAATTTGATTACTGTCCAACACCTGCAGTGCCTCATCTGTCGTATTACAATCAAGAACTTCTCTCGCACACTCAAGTGTACATCCGCAACGGATTGCCGCTGCACAGAGTGTTTCCATTCTCGCATCCGCATTGTGAGAATGTGTATTCATGATTCCGGCAGCCACCTTGACAAATTTTCCGATATGCGAGATAAAGAGAATTCCCTTTGCTCCCATATTGATTGCCATATCAATTGTTTCACCGACATAATTACTGCATTTCATATTTTTTTCAAAGGGAAGATCCATATGTGCTCTCAGATAATCCGCTCCATAATTTCCCGGTGTGACCAATAAGTAGTTTTCACCCTGTGCAAGACGCTGTGACATTTCTACCCGTATACTGTCAACCAGTGCCTTCTCACTCATCGGCTCCACGATTCCGGAAGTTCCGAGAATCGAAATGCCTCCTTTTATTCCAAGCCGCGGATTAAACGTCTTCGCCGCAATCTTCTCTCCATCCGGCACAGAGATTGTAGCTTTCAGATTGCCTTCATACTGGTATCTGTCCGCTGCTTCCTCCAGCGCCCTGCATATCATGGAACGAGGAACCGGATTGATCGCCGCCTCGCCGACTTTTTGTGAAAGTCCCGGTTTTGTCACTCTGCCAACACCAATACCACCATCGACGATCCATTCTCTCTTTCCTGAAACCTTCTCAACCTTTGCATATACAAGTACTCCATCCGTTGTGTCCGGATCATCCCCAGCCTGTTTGCGGACGGCACATGTCACTGCATTATTCTCAATGGTAATATCATGTAATTCCAGATGAAGAAGTATTCCCTTTGGTGTCATAAGAGAAATTTCACGGATGATACTGCCGCCAAGAAGCATTTCAGCAGCTCCTTTTGCGGCTCCTGCAGCACAGGAACCGGTCGTATAACCCATTCGGAGTTTTTTATTATTTTTGATTACATAAAAATCTTCCAGTCCTGTTTTGTGCTCCATAAACTCCTCCTTATTACATACCTAATCATTATATTATTTTGCCAAAAACTTGTCAATGAAAGGAAATCTTTGTGCGGCAGTATGACGAAAAAGCTGAATCTTAAATAGACTCAGCTTTCATTGCAAACATAAAATTTTCAGATGTTTTATACATCATTGATTTCTCTTCGAAGTTTGTGGAAATCACCTACAGCTTTCCATCCAATCTTTACGATTTTCTTAATATTGATAGAGTTCACGCCACCCTGTCTCGGCTTAAAAGTAATCGGAATAAATAAGACTTTTTCATGATGATACACAAAATAGGTCGTAAACATGATATTCGGAATATTGAAATTTTTCGGAAGTTTTCCTATATATTTTTCAACCAGCGATGTCTTCATCAGCCGAAACGGTGCATTCGCATCTTCGATTTTTACGCCAAAAATCATCCGAAGAAGCAGACAGACAATATTCTCTACAAATTTGCGGTCTTTCCCATCTCCACGTTCAATACGGTTTCCGATCACTGCATCATACTTTTCCCTTGCTTCCCAGAACTCTTCAAATTCTGCCGGATCTGTTTGTCCGTCGGAATCTGTCTGAAAAATATAATCCGCATCGTGGCTGATTGCATATCGATAACCATACAGTACCGTATCTCCATGTCCGCCATTTGCTTTTGTCAATGGTGTAAACAGCGGTTTATCTTTCGCCAGTTTCTGCATAATCTCGTAAGTGTTGTCTTTGCTTCCATCGTTGATTATCACAAGTCTTGACTCACCATTTCCATTGTGTCTCTCAACGATCGGATACCAGTCGTCTATACATTGTTCAATATTCATTCCCTCATTGTAGGCTGGAATGATCACATATAATTTTTCCATAAGTCTCCCAAACTAACCAAATATCATCAGATTTGATGATTCCTGACTGCCAAAATTAATAAATAATGATCGGATATCCTCCGTCTATCGTATTGTAGATCAAAGCCGCCTGATCTGTAGGAAGATTGATGCAGCCATGGCTTCCTGCGCCGGATTTGTATCTGTTTCCGCCAAAAGAAGACTGCCAGGATGCATCATGAAGTCCCTGACCATATACAAAAGGCATCCAGTATTTTACGGTTACATTATAGCCATATTCCGAACTCGAAAGATTGTACGGGCTTGCCTTATATGCAATCGGCCATGCTCCACGGTAAGTTTCTCGTCCGGCTTTCGGTGCACCGCTTACAATATCTGTCTCTGTCACCAGTGCTCCATCCTTATAAAGCCAAAGATGCTGATTATCAAGGCTTACTTCTATGTAACTTCCGGCAAGATCATCACTGCCATTTCGCTGCATGGCACTGATGCTGTAAACCGGATCACGGCTTACTTCACTGCCACTGGCAATATCCTTCAGAAGCTGCTGTAGTTCTCCATCCTGATCGATCTGAAATCCATATTCATTGTCTGATACTGTCACATCATTTCCATAAGAAGTATGGAATGTACGAGGTACATAGATCGTATTATATTTCGTTGCAAGATCCTGTACGTATGTCTTTACCGCATCCTGATCTACACTGATACTATCAGAAGATATCTGAAGCCATGACTCGATCGTTGACGTATCAACCACCTGAGTTTCATTTCCAAGTGTATAGGTAACTGTCGAACTGCGGTATTTATTCAGCTTCTCATTTAGTCCAGAAAGCTTGTTCTGCATATCATCTGAAACTGTCACAGATGGCTGCTGATATACATCTGTTCCCATAACAAGCTTGATCTCGCCTCCAAGAAGCTGTGACGGAAAAAGAGCCTCCAGTGACTGGTCAACATATGCCAGCATACGAGACTCATCAATCTGATTTCCCTGTACATCACTGATCAGGGTAAACTGCTTCTGATTCTCATTGTACTGAATTGCTGCATCTACTGATGCAGTTCGTTCTTTATCCCCAAAATTTGATTCCTGAAGTGCTGTTTTTTTCTGTTCTTCATCCTTCTGGATTTCATAAGGAATCTTCTGATCTTCCTGTGTCGCAAACAGTTTTCGGTTGGCTTCTCTGGTCTTCTGAAGTTCAGTAAGCTGTGTTTTAAGCGCATCTTCATTCAGATCATAACCAAGATTTCCAAGAGTCGTTTTATATACGACTTCACCATCTTCCTGAAAAGCAACTTTTCGTTCACGGAAATCTTTCAGAATCTTCTGCTCAGCTTTATCAACAGTGAGTGTGGAAACATCAAGACCATAGATGGAAATCTTCCTTCCAAGTGTATTCGTATCTGCAATATACAGGTAAATAAAAAGTCCTGCGATCAGGATCACCATCGCACCGATGCATCCACCCAGTATGATCTTCTTTGTCTTCCTGCTTACCTTGAATTTCTTCCCCATAATTTATTCCTCGTATCTGCTGTAGTGTAAATTTATGAATACATTTTGTGTTTTATTATAGCATCCATATAAAATCACACGTAATCTTGAATTTCTATTTTTTGCCAGTCATATGTTTCAGCTTCTTAGGAATATACAATAATGCTTTACCGGCTTTTAATGTTGTGCTGGATTTCAGTTTCTTAAGCTCTTTTTCTGCTTTTTTTGCTCTCGACTGCCATTCTTTCATTTCCTGCGCCTGTCTGAAAAGATATTCCACCGCACTGCATTCTTTCATCTGCATATAAATCTGATATTTTGCAGCATTATAAGAGTAACATTCTTCTTCCGTGAAATCATCCAGATCAAATTCTGCAAATATTTCATTATTCAGTCGCTCATAAATCTGGCAGAATGCTTCTCCTGCTTTAAGTGAACACATATTGTAAATGCTCACGCCAAAAGCAAGGTTTTTAAAGCTCGTCTCTACAGTATCATACAAGTCCAGTTCTTTCAATTTATCACGGATTGCCTTTAATGCCTCATACCAGTCCCATGGAGTTTTCGTATTATTTGCCTGAAGGCTGGTGCTTCTCTGGCGATAATTGACAAGAACTTCCTGAATCATCGTGATTCTTTTTGCAAGGACAAGTGCCATATTTACAAAGTAAATATCATTCGAACGTGAAAGCGCCATAAATTCAAGCTTATTTTCATCGATCAGGCTCTTTTTAAACAAGCTTGTCCATGGGCATCCCGTACCAATATTGAAAACGTATGGAAATGACTTTCCTTCTACCGGCATCGTCTGCGGAATATATTCTTTCTTCTGTATAACATTACTTTTTCTGTATTTTCCGGTATCACCAAAATAAAGCCTTGCATCATACATGCAGACATCTGCCTGATCTTCTTTGATCTTATTCAGACTGTGTTCCATAAGTTCCGATTCAAAGAAATCATCACTGTCCAGAAACAGCAGATATTCTCCCTTTGCTCTTTTGATTCCCTCATTTCTCATCAGTCCGGCTTTTCCGCAATGGTCCATTCCTACATATTGAAAACGTGGATCAGATACTGCATATTCCTTAATGATATCGACTGTTCTGTCATCCGAACCATCATCCACACAAAGAACTTCAAAATCTGTAAATGTCTGCTTTTTCAGACTTTCCAGACATTCTCCAATATACTCTTCTACATTATAAGAAGGGATAATGACTGTTATCTCTGGTTTTTTATTATTATTTGTATATGTTTCCATCCAAATACCCTCGATCAGATCTTTTTGTCTCAGTATAGCATAACCCCTGTTTTTCGTAAACAGATCAATAAAGACTTTCTGTCACTCCCTTTTTATGATATGATAAATACAATATCAGCAAAGGAGTATCGATATGAATCAGACAGTTTCTGACTATCGTTTTAAATTTTCTGTTGTCACAGCTGTTTATAATGTTGAACCATATCTTGCCGAAGCCATTGAAAGCATCCTGGCTCAGGATATCGGTTTTGAAGAATCCGTGGAAATGGTTCTTGTAGATGACGGTTCTACAGATGGATCCGGTGCAATCTGTGATGAATATCAGCAGAAATTTCCAAACAATATTAAAGTACTACACAAAAAAAACGGTGGCGCTGCATGTGCCCGCAATACCGGAATCAGCCATTGCGAAGGACAGTATATCAGTTTTATGGACGCTGATGACAGACTGACTTCCAGTACTTTATCTGATGTATATGGCTTTTTCAACACCTGTGATGCAAATATTCCGTTTGTATCTGTACCTATTTATTTCTTTGAAAAAAGAGATTTCGGTCACCGTCTCAATTACAAATACGAATGCGAAAGTTCCCGTATCATTGATCTTGCCCATGAATATTCATTTGTTCAAATGTCTGCCTCATCTGCGTTTTTCAGACACAAAATCCTTCAGGATCGTTCTTTTGACACAACTTTAAAATATGCAGAAGATGCAAAACTGATCATGGATATCCTCCTTGACTATCCACAATATGGAATCGTACCTTCCGGCCGTTATATGTACCGTACCCGAAATGCGCTGGATTCTGCATTAAATGTTTCCAAGCACCGTAAAGAATGGTATATTGACAGCCTTAAATATTACACATTCTGGGCACTGGATGAATCTGAGCGTCGACTGGGATATATCCCGGATTTTGTTCAGTATACGATCATGTATGATCTTCTGGCACGTTTCCGGATGAAAAAATTTCCGGATGGTGTAATGACTTCACATGAAAAAGAATCTTTTCTGAGTATGTTATTTCGTGCGTTACAGCGAATCGACGATCATATCGTCATGGAGCAGCATAATCTTTCTCCGGAATTATGTGATTACTTATTAAGTATAAAAAAAGCACCGGATTCCGGTACTTTTGTTTATGATGCGGATGCTGAAGATCAGTATTTTCATTACAGTGATCTCGATTCACGCTCCAGCGGATCTTTTCCTGTAAACCTTGAAGCGCTTGACTTCGCAGAAAATGAACTGACTATACATGGTTTTTTTAAAGTCTATACGCGTTTTCCGACCCCCTCTAAGTTATTTCTGCGACTTACCTCCGAGAAGGGAACACAGACTTTAGACTGTAATTTAGAGGAAGACCGCAGTAAAGGTGCCGCCTTTAATGAACACCAATTGTCTGTAACAGAATATTTTACAGCATCTATTCCGTATAAACTTCTCAAAACGAAAACAACAGTTGAATTGTGCATGCTTTCCGGAGACCATGTAATCAGGTTTCATAAACTGAAACGGAAACCAGAATTCCCAATTACCAAAAAAGAAAAGATTTTCCGCCTCGGCAAAAAATCCTATTATCTTTCTCTCTCTCCACAGGCATTCTCTTTCAAACCTGCAACACCTGTGACTTATCTCAAACGACAGACAAAACGATGTATTAATGCTGTGCGTTGTCGTCTGTAAACACAACTTATATTAAAAAGCTCCCGGTATATGTCACACATCCAAAGTCCAATTTGGAATAAATGCCACATACTGGGAGTTTGATTGTACCAGAATTACATTGCTATAGTTTTCTATTTTAATTTAATTGCCGACTCATCATTTGTCTCAGCTATAATGAAATGGGGTCTGTGTTTTGTCTCCAGATACGTCTTGGATATGTACTGCCCCATAATTCCCAGGCATAAAAGCTGAATTCCTCCGATAAAAATAACTACACAGATAATAGAAGCCCAGCCTGCAACCGGGTCTCCGAATATCAGCCGACGGATAATGATGACCGCAAGCGCCAAAAACGAAAAGAATGTCATCGTTGTTCCAAACCAAGACGCTATGCTCAAAGGAACATGTGAAAAATTAATGATTCCATCAATCGCATATTTAAACAATTTCCAAAAATTCCATTTCGTTTCCCCAGCTACTCTCTCCACATTTTCATATGGCATCCAGTAAGTCCGAAATCCCACCCAGCCAAAAAGACCTTTGGAAAATCGGTTGTACTCACCCATGGCAACAATTGCCTCTACCATACTCTTTTTCATAAGACGGAAATCCCTGGCTCCATCCACAATATCTGATTCAGATATTCTGTTCATAATACTGTAAAATCTTCTTGCAAACCAGCTTCTTATAATTGGCTCGCCCTCACGGCTCACCCTTCTCGTTGCCACGCTGTCATATTCGCCTGTTTTAAGTATCTTAAGCATTTCAGGCAACAGCGCCGGCGGATCCTGAAGATCTGCATCCATAACCGCAATATAATCACCTTTTGCATTACAAAAGCCTGCATACATCGCAGCTTCTTTTCCGAAATTACGTGAAAACGACAGATAAATCACGTGAGAATCTTTTGCAGAAAGTGCTTTCAGCTCTTTCAGTGTTTCATCTTTTGACCCGTCATTTACAAACAGCAGCTCATATTCCTCACCAATTTCCTGCAGGATACGTGTTGCTTCTTTGTGAAAAAGAGGAAGCGCCTCCTGTTCATTATAGCAGGGAACGATAATAGAAATCATAATAACCTCCTTAGTTAAATGATTTATGTTTACCATTTTATCTCTTTTTGAAATTAGTCACGTTTAAAAATATCACGAGTATATACTTTATCTTTCACATCATCGAGGCAGGAATCATATCTGTTTGCAATAATTGCCTGACTCTTCTTTTTGAATTTCTTAAGATCATTTACCACAACTGAACCAAAGAATGTTTCACCATTTTCCAGAGTCGGTTCATAGATGATAACAGTAGCTCCCTTAGCTTTGATTCGTTTCATAACCCCCTGAATAGAGGATTGTCTGAAGTTATCTGAATTGGATTTCATAGTTAAGCGGTATACACCGATAACACATTCTTTCTCCTGATCCGGAGTAAAATCACCTCTATTATAATAGTCATAATATCCTGCCATATTTAATACCTGATCAGCAATAAAATCCTTTCTGGTTCTATTACTTTCTACAATAGCAGAGATCATATTCTGTGGCACATCATTGAAATTGGCCAGAAGCTGCTTCGTATCCTTTGGCAGACAATATCCACCATATCCAAAGCTTGGATTATTATAATGAGAGCCAATACGTGGATCCAGACATACACCATTAATGATTTCCTGCGTATTTAACCCTTTTGATTCCGCATATGTGTCAAGCTCATTAAAATAAGATACTCGAAGCGCAAGGTATGTATTTGCAAAAAGTTTAACTGCCTCAGCTTCTGTAAAGCCCATAAATAATGTATCGATATTTTTTTTGATTGCTCCCTGCTGAAGAAGTTTTGCAAAAATTTCTGCTCTTTCTCTGGACCCTTCATCACATGACACAATAATTCTTGATGGATACAGATTATCATAAAGCGCCTTTGATTCGCGAAGGAATTCAGGACTGAAAATAATATTTTTAGTGTTATATTTCTTCCTGACAGACTCTGTATATCCAACAGGAATCGTTGATTTAATAATCATAGTAGCGTTCGGATTAACTTTTAAAGCTAACTCGATAACTGCTTCTACTGCAGAACAATCGAAAAAGTTTTTCTTACTGTCATAATTGGTCGGAGCTGCTATAACAATGAAATCCGCATTCTTATAAGCTGTTTCACCATCAAGCGTTGCTGTCAGATCAAGTGTCTTTTCTGCCAGATACTTTTCAATATATTCATCCTGAATAGGTGATTTTCGGTTATTTATAAGATTCACCTTATCCGGAATAATATCAACTGCCATTACATGGTTGTGCTGAGACAGAAGCGTCGCAATGGATAATCCCACATAACCGGTACCGGCAACAGCAATATTATACTTTTTATCAATAACTGACTTTTGCAAATCCGCTTTATCATCTTCAAACAAATCAACAACTTCAAAATTAAGTACTTCACCGATAGCCTGAAGTTGATCGATAGAAGGAGTATAATCACAGCTTTCCAGGCGGCTGATCATGCCTCTGTTAATTCCGGTAGCTTCTGCAAGCTGAACCTGAGTCATTTTTAATTCTTTTCTTTTGCTGATTATAGTATCAGCCATTTTGGTCATAGATAATTTTTTCATAGCTACCCTCCAAATGATATTATTTATAACATTTTCCATGTTATATAATAGTTATTTATCTAAATTAATATAATAATAACAAGTACAAATGACAATGTCAATCGTAAAAACATTCAGTCTGTAAACATTCAATATTTCATACGAAAATGTTATTTCAAATTACAAATATAAAAAAATCAGGATTGCCACAAAATTAATTGCCTGTGTGAATCGTAGAATGGTTATCAGAACAGCCCGGGATAAAAGATGATGAATGAAAGTATCTGAAAAACTAGAAATCTATAAAAAATAACTTGTATTCAGTGTAGGAATACAAGTGTAGAAGTAATGTACTAATAATGTACTAGCGGCTTACTTTCGAAAGATTTCAGCCGCTTTGTACATCTGTTTAAACCCTTGATTTTACTGGATTATTTAGAACTTGCCTGCATCTGCAGCTTCCTGTACCGAAACTGCAGAGCCAGTATTTTCAAGGGTTTTCATCTCTAAATGTATGAATAATGTATTAATACATTATTTTTTGTCCTTACTTGTTGCACTGTTATACTGTTTAGAACTAATTCCAAGCAGTGCTCCTAAACATGTATCAAGCGCCAAAATTGTACCAACAATCTGATCACCATATGGTAATCCCCACAGTGGCACAAGCGCTGCGTATAATGTTCCAAGTGCTGGAAGTAATATCTGGGCTATCCATTTAAGGATATCATAAGTTTTGTTTGAAATCAATATTCACACCTCTTTTCTTTTATATCCCGTCTTATGAATCGGTAAATTATCCACGTCTTTCATTACTTTTGCAGCAGATCCATTACCGCCTGCTTCTGAATAAGGAATGAATAAATAATCATGAAGATTCTCATACTCGTCCTGAGTAATCCATCCTCGCTCTACGTACTGCATTCCTAGCCAAATGATTCTGTCGTGGGCTAATCCAATAAGAAGTCTTTTTTCAGCACTGCTTTTATCAGTCTTCTTTTGAATGTAAGCCCAGAAACCGGAAGAAGCTATCACTGCGCAAGCGACAGTAACAATCATTTGAATCCATGGTTCCAAGCTATATACCTCCTATGTAATATATTATCAAATCTCAACAGCCCTATATCTGTCAGTGCAACACAATATTGGGGATATTATTTAGTTCAACAAAATATAAGGTTATCGAGTAATGATTTCTATTTGTTTCCCAATGCTTTGTAAGTAACTTTCATTCCAGCTCCGACATCATTGTCTACTATTGTTGTGCCCTTGTAGGTGCGGAGCTGTTTGTAGGATGCGAGCTGATCTGTTGTTAATGGTGTTTCTATTGGATTGGCCAGTGCGTATTGAACTAGCACGGGAGTACCTGCGTTTTTCTGTTCAACAAGCCAGTTGTAAAACGCTTCCCCTGTTGGATTATCTGGATTCCAATCTGGTAACATTTTTCTCGGAAACCTAAATGCGATATAAGTTCCTATCTGAAATGCCGTTATTGATACCTTATATAGTAAGCCATAACGAAAATGACTACATCTTGTAGCACCCAGATTTTTGCTTGATATATCCCAATCTGTTCCGTCATTGGATCCATTGATATATACATAGTAAGCAAGTGTAGCATTATTATCGTTATTTCCCCATAACCCTGTCTGCCTTGTCCATTGTATTTTAGTGGTCTGTTCGATTATATCCACTAATTTTATCCTCTGTACATGCACACCTCTTGCAAAATCAATCTCATCGCATATCCACTGTTGGCCAGTATCATCGGTGTAATTGCCACCGTATGTTGTCGGGATTCCCGGTAAGTCATTTGGAGTTGTGATATCCATGGATTGCGGCTCGTGGTAGGGTTCGTATGAAGTCGGAGATGGGCTTATTTCTATTTGCAAGTCTGGTATTTTGCTAAGTGTCGTAATATGTTTTCCTGCTCCGCAAAGGTATATATAGTCATCTTCTGCTACAAATGATTTATTATTAATTATCAAATTTTGTACATTTGAATGATACAGCCATGTATATGCATTATTGATACTTCCTTTGTTCCTGCCGATACATATATAAGATTGTTCGCCGATCTCTAATCTTTTTGAGTATGATATAGATACGGTATTTCCTTTTCCAACATAATACGGTATGTAATAGTATGGATCAGGACCCTCCCAATTAATAGGATTCATAGCGTATTCTAAGTCAAACAGATTTTTTCCTCGTACTGTGATATTAACCTTACCATTGTGTCCAATACTTTTGATTTCCTGTGGGTAATCCGGTGATGGAGATGGTTGGCCTCCTGTGTAGGGTTCCCAAGGGTAAGAAGTATCTCCAATGTTTAACATGACATTTTTAAATGTTGTTGTATTCCCGTCTGAATGTTCGTAGTTATCACTGGCGTACAATGAAATCTTTGTTGCTTCCTCCGTTAGCTCAAACGATATACCCGTTTCTTTTCCTTTCGGTATAAAAATGCTTTTCTTTCCCACAACTACCAATGACGGTGCTGTATCTGTCCCATCCACATCTGCTGTTATTGTATATTTTCCTGTTTTAAGTGGAACAGAAAAATTTTTAGAGATTATCTTTTGAACTTCAATATCACCAAATTCCCACAATTGCGCTCCCGTGGTTGTAGCCTGTTCGCTCTTGCCATAAACAGATAACTCCGTTACTTCCGTATTAAAAGGTCCTTCACGACAGTTTGACATCGTAAGGAGCGAGTTTGATTCTACAGTATTGTATACAAACGGTTCAGCTATTCCCAAACTTCCGTATATCTTGTTATGCTGGTCAATCATGACCATATTGTTTCGCCCATAAACCTGTTTACTAGGCATAATATTACCTCCTAAAAGTCAACCGATGCAACTTCTACCATACCTCCAGCAACAGATGTAATCTTGACAATTTTTGTTGAATCCGCATAATTTTTCTGGAAAATAGTATCCTTATCGTGGACGATAACATTGTTAAATACCCTCTCCCAACTACCTGCACCAATTACACTGACCGTTTCATTATTGCCAAGTCGAACGGTGATAGAATCCTCTGTGAAATTTTTTACCAGAAACTGTGTTCTGCTCAGTGTCATTTCAAAAGTTGTTTCAACTCCTTTTTCAAGAGTCTTCTGCTGAACATCTTTCATAAATTGATAACCTCCTATACGTCTTCCGACCCTTCAAATTCAGGGAGTGTCTTGAGGTAAGCGTATGCTTCCTCGTTGGTCATATTTTCCTGATAGGGCTTCTCATATGTAATCGCTGCCTTGTACGGTTCTTTTTCACTATTTTCCCGTTCACGTCCGTCCCTATTAATATAGGAAACGACTGCGATTGAGTCATGACTATTAAGCATTGACTGAATATACAAGATGCGGTGATAGCTTGTGATTACACCGTCGTCCTGTTCGATATCTTTCAATAATGCCATTTTGATTTTCCCCCTTATGAAAAAGTAATTTTGATAGATGCATTGATACCAACTGTTCCTCGCTGATAAACCACGCCATTTGTATTTTTCATGGTCATAATGACGTTAATACAAGTACCGTTTCCTATATCTTTTCTGGCAACAATCGAGGCCGGTATAGCACCCGTACTTGAAGACGTTCCATATAGATATGCATTATCTTGTATTACTATTGTTCCGTTAACATTGGTTACTGTGACAGTAGGATTACCAACTATTGGTCTGTCGAGAGATATTGGAAAATATATACTTTTTCCTCCGCCGGTTATCATACCTGCTCCCATCCAACGTCCAGAAACAGAATCACCTTTACGGTAATATGGTCTGAAACTAGCATCAGCGGATTTAACAAACAGTGAAATGTCATTTCCATACAATTTAGTTGGTTTTCCATTTACGTATTGACCGTATCCAAGGCACAGCTCATCACTTGCGTTCATAAGCAATGAATTTGCTAACGTATTATCGGTATACCGTAGGAACACACCTCTATTATTGCTATTTGCCACAAAATTCTCAGTAGCTCTGACACTACCTGCTGAATTTAGAGACCCATCCGCCCATACTTCTAAAGCGTTTTGTCTGGATTCATTGTGACGACCATTACCAATAATAAGCAGATGTGTATCGTTTACAGCGTTATACATACCTATTACGGTTTGTGCATCTCCCTTCGCAATCGTACCCATACCGCCTGTGTGCGATGCAGCGCCGTGAGCATGTGTTTCAAGTCCTTCAGCGTGCGAATAGGGACCATTTGCTTCTGTTACATTTCCTTCTGCATGTGCGGACAAGGCGGTTGCTTTACAGTAGTTTCCCTCCGCATGAGCACATTCACCGGTGGCTTCGGAGTCTAAACCTTCGGCATATGCACATGGTCCCGTAGCTTTAGTTGCGCATCCGACTGCTACACTATCTACACCACTCGCAAGGACTTTTTCTCCAGCACCGATCGACCATTCCCCGATATCACTTGTCTGAGTACTATCGCTAGAGCGTGATCCAAGTGTGTAATATGGTCTTGATAAAATTGTATATTCCGGAGCATCTGGCATATCGGCATTGTCAGGGTCATATTCCGGGTTACGTGCGTTACATTCGCCGTATCCGATATGAGCGATAGCCGCTGAACCATCACTGCCAACAAATCGTATGGCATTATTAACAATCTGTAACACAAAGTCAGTTGACAGTCCGAGTTCGATGAGAGTTTCTGCGAACCGTGCAAGGTCGGTATCTCCATTTCGGATTGCTACTTCAATGGGTGTTATCCTTATGTTTCGATTGTACTGCTTGTTACCAATAGTTATTCCGTCTTTATCTTGAGTGATATAATCTGTTGCTACTTTTCCGGCTGCAATTGCTGCGTTATATGCCTTCTTAACATCTTTAGATCGTGCTGATGGTGATGTAAAGTTTCCGGTAATAAATGCTTCGTGATTTTTGATGACAACGGTAACTCGTTCACCGTCAAGTACATCCGTAGTGGACGCTACCGGAGTTCTCGAATCGCTGCCGTCAATTTTAACATACGTTTTATCTCCGCTTTTTTCGACGGTTCCCATAACCAGCGACGAATCTGCAGTGTTTTTTTTACCACCATTGACAGCCTTAGCAAATTGACGGACAAGATTATTTGATAATTCCATCTTATCAACCTCCCCAAAGCTCTTTTGTATACACTGCTGTTTCTTCTATTGGACATCCCGGTTCACATGTGATTGATTGGTTTGTGATATATGCTTTGACATCGGATAAACCAGCCCTCCTATAATTTAAACGAACACAATCACCAACTCTGACCGGATAATATCCATGTTTAAATGTCAGCTGGTATTTAAGTGTTGATAATGATTTCAAAAGCTGTTTTGCATAGTCATCAATAATTTCTTTTGTTGGAACCCCTGTTAAACTCGGGCTTGTATCTCGATAAATAATCTGGCGCCCCCTTGATTGTATAGAAACGGGACTATTTTCATCCGTATTTTCAACTCGTGAATAATATGTTGCTGAATTGCTTGAATATACAACTTCTACAACATTTGGAATGCCATATAAATCTCTATCTATTGAAATCTCGGGACATAGAATTGAACTATTATCGTCATCAAATGTTGTTACCGGCTGCAAAGAAGAGATGTCTTTTACTGGTGTAAACAAAGTTCGACCCATTTCATCCACGTCAAAATTAAATTTCGCACATGAAATCAAATCCGACATATATGATAACCAGCTATCATCAGTATTTGCCACATAATCGTTTAATACCTTATCTTCTGCTTTAGTAACAACCACCGGTCCTCGCATATGTTCCTGAATCAACCTTCCGGCGGTATCCATGATGTTTTCGCCTTCAGATATCGTGTACCCGATCGGCGGACTGTCATCTTTCAATTCCAATAATGGATAATAACCGTCTATCGACATTTTCTTATTACGACCATCAAAACTTTCGCCGGGTGTTTGAGCCAGTACAGTAGCAAGCGGAAACTTCTCTCTAACTCCATTTTGAATTGTTATGAGATATGCCCGTATATAGCATTCACCAATATCTTCTGTTAACTCAAAAGAGGCATGACCAAGGGTTTCCTGATCACTGCCTCTATCAATTTTGCATGATGTAATTGTTTTTATCGATTTTTTATCTCCCCAAGTAGACGGATTAACGATGTAATACTCAAATGTTTGCTGCATGGATTTTTTCCAATCCGGCATACTATTTTCCTCCTTACGTTGATTTGCTTGATTGCGCTTAAGTTCTGATTTAACGGTATATGGTAACTGTACAATCAAATCAAGCTTTCCAGATCCAGATTGTTCATCGATGGAGTCCAACAAGTTAAGCTTATAAATAAGACGTTGCATTGTTGAACTAGGTTCATTCATTACAGCGAAAAACGGATTTTCGATAATAGCTATCGTAGATTTCAATAGCTTAATATCTTCTTGTCGTCCAGTTATGTCATTGTAAGCACGAACCAGAACGTGATTCGGATACCATTCCAAAATCTTTCCGGTACGCATTGTCAGGATTCCGTAAGAATCTGCATCGACGGGGTCGTCAGTTTTATCAATCGGTATAATTGCAACACACCCTTCATCCATCATCGACATGACTACATCCTGAATAAAAGCTCTTCCCGTCTGGTCTTTATTAGCCTCAAGATTAAGGCAGTTATGCAGACCATCTTCGGCATTCTGTTTATAGCGCCCTTCACCATCGAGTATTACATGTCGTATATTAATAGCCGAAGCGTCCATAGCAATTCGGTTGTAAACGGATGTTACAATTGAACGCTCGTTACCTCGACTAAAACGAACTCTGTCTGGTCTGTACGAATAACCTGGACCGGTATCGTAGTAATCCCGCCGTGTCGGTTCTCGTGCAAATACATTAACAGCTCGTTTAAATCTGTCAATTAAGCCCATTTTGTTCCTCCTTTGGGTAAAAAAAATAGAGAGACCTTGTATTAAACAAGATCCCTCTTATATGAAATAGTGGTTATTGTATCATGCTCATAATACAACAAAATATTATAATAATCATAACAATAGTAACCATACCTATTAATATTTTGATATCATTTTTCTGTTTTTCCTGTTTTTGGCGTTCTTTTGTTTCTATATATTCCGTTCCTAATTCTTTCAAATTTTTAGAAACATTTATCATTGTTTTACTTCGGATACGTTGCTTAATCACATTATCAGATTCTTTTATTAATTCTTTATTACCACAATAAGGACATATCATCACTGAATTATCCGAGTCCACTGTCATTAGTCCACCACATTTGGAACATTCCAATGTCCGTGCCTTTACTTTTATATCACTTCCACAGTTCGGACAAAATTTTGCACTATTGAATAATTCTGCTCCACATTTTTCACATTTCATAAAGTCATACCTCCTTCGTACAGATATGAATATTATAACAACACGCTACTAATATTACAACCCAAATACAAACACAATATATAGTGTTTTATATTTTGTCCTATACAAGGTATTGACTTTTGATTATTATCGAGTATAATATTTCATACACCTCTTAAAAGGGTTACGTAAAATAACAGAGGAAAGGAGCGTTTAGTATGAAAGACATTTCATCCATGACAGATTTTCAGATGTGCTGCACGGCCGTCGTCGTCTGTTATGCAATTAAACGTGTATTTGATTATCTTAATGATAAAGAAGTTATAATGACATATAGTCCATCAACCGATCAAGTTGAATTGTTAACTTCTAAAAACTAAACTAATGCCTTTACCTCTCTCTTCAAACATTATAATACGTAACTCTTTAAGAGATGTATAAAATATTATAAATTATTCAAAAGCATCAATATTTAATTTGTATGCCACATAGGCATCCATCATTGCAGCAACCGCATCTATCTTCTGGTCATATCGTTTCTTAGATAGCTTTCGATTACCATTGGTATCTTCAATAATAATACAGTTACCCATTGCAAACTTCATAAGTTCTTCGTCGAAATACAGGATTCGTTCTTCAGCAAGCTTCTTAAGCTCACCTAACGGGACTGATTCTGTCCTAGCACCCTGTATTACTTTCTCGACACCAAAAGAGCCATTTTCTGTAGCCCACCGTTCTACAAACTCTTTTGCATTGTATGGATCGTATCCGAAACATCGGACATCATAAGCGTTATCCGCTATGAAAGAATCAAGATCATCATAGACATCAATCATGTTTAGTACCGTTCCCGGCATAACCATAAGCGAGTTTTCTTCTATGAACGATTCATACTTAACTCTCATAGCTGGTGGTAATTTTTTCAGTGTAATCTCCGAAATGTAATTTCGGGTCTTAACACCAAAACGCCCGCCTCCCAGAGGAAACAGGAACGTGAATGCGCAGAAGTCGTCTCCCTGTGACAAGTCGGCTCCCAACGCGCAAGGCATCTGCCAGTAGTTCCGTCTTTTATGGAGAAGCGTTTCTTCGTAAGTAAAGAAATAGGTCTGTCCTTCCATCGGTATTCCGAATCGTTTTGCCAGAATATCGTTTCGTGTGGAAGGTGAGTTCTCCGCTTTCTCAACAGCTTTCTGATAAACCTCATATGTGACTGTCTTACCGATGTTCGGATTTGCTTTAAGCCACATCTCCGGTTTTCCAACTTCATCTATACTATCCAGTTTATACCACCAAATAGACGTAGATTGCTCTTTAGCTTCACCCTTAAGAATCTTCATTAAATCCATTTTGACAGTGTCACCTGAGCCATTACGGACAGTACCTTCTGAACTCGTTGCTATGATTAAATAATCATCGTTTTTTGAAGCACCCTGTTCGATTGCCTCAATTGGATTCTCTCGCACGTCTGCCGATAGCCATTCATCAACCGTGGCTATTCGACATCTCAATCCCTGAAGCTTGTCAATTGACATTGGGCGTATTTCGAGATACGAACCAGTAAGAAAATTCTGTATACCGATTTTCGTCGCAGCCAACTTCTGACGGTTCATCTTTGAACCAGTTGTATTCTGCAGTGATCCCAATGTCAGGTATTTGAACAGTGGACCTCTCGATCGAGTTATTGCAGTCTTAAATGGCGACATGATTTCTTCTGCCTGTTTCATTGTATATGCAGTAGTTATCTGATGAGCCGTCATTGGATTGCAAGCAAGAAAATAAGCCTGTATGAAAGTATCATAAAGTGATTTTGATGCTCCTCGTCCAACTATAAGATACTGCTTTGTGATAAGACGCTTCTTAACACGTTTTTTTACATATCTACCTCCATGCCCGGTTGGATGAGGACGATAAATACTTCGTTCGGTGAAGTAATACCAACAAAGTACCTGTTCACCCCATAGTTTAAAACTGTCAAGCATATGTAGGTCTGATCCATCAGTCAGGGTTAATTCGCTCTCACAGAAATTAATCCATGATTCAACTGGCTCTGGATCGTAGTATATAGCTCTGTTATCTATGAGATCATCTATTCGGTGCATCTCCATTTCTATCTCTTTACAGATAGGGATATCGCCTCGAATTACAGCCTCTCTAAACCGGCCGTAGTATTTCGGGACGGCCTTATTAGAAAGTGCCATATTTAGTTACCTCTTATGATTTCTTTTTTTCTTTGTTGATATCATTCAGAGTCATATCTGAATACTCTTTCCAAAATTTTCCGATTTGTTTATTATCGTTTGCTTTAAAAATTTTGGCGCTTTCAGTTGGACCAACCGCTTTATCTAACATTTTTTTAGTTTGATTTAAAACTACCCCGGTTATAATCGTTTTCGCAGCTTTTTTAGGTGCTTCATTTATTCCCTCGTTAACACCGTCTTTAATACTCTTCACTGTATTAGTAACACTTTTCTTTAAATATTGTTTGCCAGTGGATACTGTGGCGGCACCAATGTCTTTAATTTTTACAGAGCTAAGTTTTGTTATTAATGCAATTGCTTTTTCTCGATTTTTATATGTATACAGAGCGGTTGCTCCAACAACAGCTGTACCTGCAACAACTTTTTTTATATTCGGTCTGATCATAGTTTGTTTACCGCCATATTTTATAAGATTACCATCTTGATTCTGATATCGGCGTACTCCCCATTTCATACCTTTTATTCCGTAATGATAAAGTTCGTCATTTCTCGTTCTCGAAATAAGAAACTCTGTATCACCCATTTGAGTCTTCCTCCTTTCCATTGTCTGCCTGAACATTTAAACGAAACTCAATCTCAGTCGCCATAGTTCGTAATGCTTCAGTTACAAACGAACTTGTCGGCGGATCAAACGCAATTTTTGTTTTTATGTAAATATACTGCTTAACCCCTTCGAGCAACTTAGAATCACCGATAAAATCGTTCCATGTTGCATTTTCATCAGCTACACTAAAGCCATCTTTGGGACCAACTCCCAACTGAGTTAATGTCATAATTGCAGAATTTATATGAACAAGAATGTCGTTATTATAAGCAGTCTCGTCTGGTTCCATATCAAGCATACTTCGAATTGTTTTTAAAATGCTTGCTTCCATTTGTTACCTCCTTCTCCACGGGCAAGTATCGTTCGGTGTCCGTTCCGGAGGTATTGTAAATAATATACTTTCATCTCCATAGTGAATCGCATTATGTGTATTCAACGATGTACAGATTAAATACTCCGGGTTCAGCAGAAAGTCACTGCCGTGGTAAATATCATCTAAAGTAATTGGATTCATATGATGCACTATAATACATCCTTGAATTTCCCTATCTTCAATTCCAAGATCACATCCGTAGTCGCGAATAATCACGTTGTTTCGAATAGATTTCCATTGGTCGGATTTGAGAAATCTGTTTCGGATATAACTATTACTGCCAAACGTCTCTTCACCGATTCTCCCAGGTACTCGCAAATATCGGTATCGTTCTTCAAAAGTCGGTAACTTGATTAGCTCACTGTATGTCTTAATCATCGTAATACTCTTCTTTTCGAAACGCGCCCATATATCCTGTAAGGGCTTCCTGTGCTTCGCCGTATAAATCTCCCGGCTGTTTGGTTGAACGGATTTGATCGGTTTTTGCACTGATCAATTCTCGCTGATGCTCCAAAATATCTTTCTCTATTTTTTCTTTAGATGAACCTAATTTAAGAAAATGAACAATAACCTGAGAAGAGGCTGTACCATCCAGCAATTGCTCTTTGGCTCGCTGCATAGCAAGATGAATACATTGGTTCTCTTCTGCTTCTGGAGTTAATGCTTGTCTCATTGTTCTGGTCTGTTTTGTAGTACTCTCTTTCTTTTTCGCCATAGTTACAACCTCCTTTCAGTAAGTTTGTTATAACTTTTAAAAGAGTTCATAGGATTTCTTTAACGCTTTTATCAGAAGGTACTATGACAATAACCAACATGTTTTTTCGAACAAATATCACGATCAAAGAAAGGAGTATTTTCATGAGTGAAACCCTATGAGCCCTTTTAAAAGTTATAACTGAGTAAAATCTCCGGAATAAATATTACTTTGGTTTTCAAAAATTTCCTCCGGAGAAAAAATAAAGATCGCGGCGATGAGGGGTGGGGGTGTCATTTTGACAGACCCCCCTATACCCTTTTAAGCCATCACTGCGGTCAAAAAAGCTTTTTATATTTATTTTTATATTTATTTTGTGTATTTTGTCATAATATTCGGTAAAATATTATTTATACAGACAAGTTCAAATATTTTTGTCATTACATTGCATACATTTGTTTTGAGATTGGGTGAAAATTATTATTCAATCAAGTATGCTAAATTAAACAACATTAAATGAATTTACCAATAAACAATTAATGTGAGACTTTTGTGTAGATGTTTTCGACATCATACTTAATGATCTCATCAATTGCTCGTTCTATTTCCCGTTCGTTTTCGACATCTGACAACTGATCTGATGTTCTTGCAATTCTACCAAGTAAGCCGCAAGTATTATAACCTTTCGTAACATCGTAGATAAACCAAGAAGTAAATTGATCAATCGGATCGTAAGGATTGTCAAATGTAGTAATTGCTGTTGTCATACAATCAATTGATCTCCTTTACAAATATTTATTTACTGTTGATGGTGAGACGCCAAGTCTTTCTGCAATCTCAGCAAGTGAATAGTTACTTCCAGCCATTGACTTAATCAAAGCCACTTTACCAGAGCTCAAACCTGTTTTGGTTCTTGGAGTAGCGAGCTCTCTGATACGATCTGGGTCTGCTTTAGTAAGAATCTGTTTCAGTTTCGTCTCTGATATAGCTCCCGCCTGTATTGCAGCCCATTCTTTATCGATCAAAGCTAACAATACTTCCGATTTTGTGTATTTTGTCAGTTTGATTGAATTTTTAATATGAGCTCTGGCAATATCATGCAGAGCTGTACCAATCTCCGGAATATATTTTCTCGCCCAAAATCCAACTATATAATTTTCATCTTTATCAAGTAGATTTGTTGAACTGGGAGAAAACATTGCATGTTTACCAACGAGATTCGAATACGTCTCGTAATTCATTTAAAACTTCCTCCTTATTTTCAGGATATATAAAACGCGAAAACGACATGTTATTCATTTTGTTTACATAATATTCCTGATTCGGTCGCTTTGGTGCATTGCGGCTTTTCTTACATTCCAAGGAAGCCCATTTGCCACGGTAAAGGATTAACAAATCCGGAATCCCCTGAATATCAGTTGGATCAGTTTTTAAAACCATGCAACCGTCAAACATAGTTTTAAGATCTTCTTTAACTTCTTTCTGAAAATCATTCTCTGACCGTGACAAATTAACACCTCCCTGTTTTCGGAGAATTTTTAAGTAAACGAAAAGAGAGAATGTAAATGGGCGAATGCCTATTTTACCTCTCTCTTCATAAAAGTCCATGTATTTTTCGCGTGCAAAATAAAAGCCATAGTTTACATGTTTCTAAAAATTATTTAATACGTCCATCGGCGTAATCATAAAACGGAATAAGTTCATACAGTTCACACTTAAGAATTTTTGCCAGTATTGAAACTATTATGATATTGGGTACTTGAAGTCCAGAACAATATCTACTTATGGTTACTTCTGATATACCAGCTCTCTCCGCTACCGCGTTTTGCGTTAAGCAAGCATCTTTTATAGCTTTATTAAGTTTACGTGGAAATAATAATTTCATTTGGTTAGTCATACACAACTCGATTACACGAATCGGATCTGACGATATCATAAAAATATTTTTCGATGAACTTACTCATCAAGTTGATAGAAGCTCTCCCACTCACGGACCAAACCAAATATAAAACTTCATTACGTTTACTCATATTAATACCACTTCTCCTTAAGCTGATTTATTGGTGTTCCGGCGACTCCAGCGCTTTCTCTGCTGTCTGTAGACTTAAAAAAAGCACCCTCGCGCTGAGGGTACATAAATTCAAACATTAAATAATTGGCAGCATCGCAAAGATACTCAGTGTTTCCGGTTTCCTTATATTTCTTAATACACATATCATGACTTTCCAGAGCATTCACCAGCTTCATCCCGAAGTTGTCTGCGGCAGTTCCATATTTATAATAACTAACCTCTACTCGATTCTGCCTTAATTCATCGAATCTATCCGAATATTCTTTCGGAAGTTCCGTTCCTAACATACTCATATCATTCCTCCATATATTATTAAACCTACCGTTCCATATAGACATCCTATAAAAACTTCTACCCAAATAAACTGTTTGACCTGTTCTATAAATCCGTCGCCTGAATAAAACACCATAATCACAAGTAGAGAAATAAGCGTCGATACTCCAAACAAACAAAGCATTTGTCTCATTATCATAAAATCACCTCCCAAATAAAAAATATGATTTCAAATATAGCAAGAGCACTAACTACAAGTGCTCCGATTCCAGTAACTACCTGTATAGATTCAGGTTCATTATTTTTTCGAACATTCACAAACGCCCATATAAGAACCCCAGCTGCAAATATAGACGCAATTATTGCGCCGATCATCAATGCAATATATAATTTTTCCATATTATTCTCCTATTCCGTAAGGTTTGTGATGAAACGCTCGTTCAGCTATTTCACGTCTCCGGTCTCTTTCCATCTCTACATATCTACATTGCTTTTTGTGTGCTGCTTTCTCCTTTTCAATACGTTTTTCTGCAGCACTCTTTCTGGTTTCTCTACTCATTTTGTTTCCTCCATACACCGGTTTAAAACAGAATTAAAATACCTTTGCTCAGCAATAAATCTCTGCCTATCGCGATTCATAGGGAGACCTCGCATTTTTAATTGATTATTACTAGGTTTTCTATATTGAAATTGTTGACCGCCTCCGTTTCGTTTGAGCCAATGTTTATATTTTCTTAACTGGCTATAAGTTCCATTATGTCTTCTACCCCATGTATATTTAGGTTTCATTTCTTTTTCGCCTCCCAATTTACAGGTCTATCTGTGCAATAGTTCAATGGATGATCCAGACACTCAAAGCACGGATCTGCACTCTCAGGACAATCCAGATGCTTACAGATCTTACAATATTTCGCATAATCTACTTCCCGGTATTCGTTGTCAGTTGACATTTATAGCATCTCCTTTTACTAAGTTATTTTCTACCCCAACTATGATAGTCGCAATCGCATATAATATTTTAAAACTAAATCGTGACTGGCCACGAGCCGGTAAATAAAAAAGTTTCTTACCATTTTTAATGGAATCATACGCTTCACGAACAAATTCTTTTTGAAGGTCTGATAAAGGAAAATTACAAACCTGCTCGACATAATTCACAATATCCATTTCTTTTACTCTTAATTTTTACTCGCTCTGCTATTCCATACGCTTAATGCATCTGCAAAAATACCAGAATTATCATACCCGTCAAATCCTGTCATAGGTTTTGCTCTAGCACCGCAGCTTTCGCAACATACATACATTCTCATTAACGGCGGATTATAATCTGTTGCCATCATTATTTTGTCACTACCGCAGAATGGACACGGTAGTACGTCATACCGTTTCTTATCAATTAACATCTCTCGTACCTCCTAAAATATAAAAAGAAAGAGCCTGTGTTAAACACAAGCCCTGATCTTGTAATCATTTAACCTTTAAAAACGCCTCAACGCTGGTTTCATGCATTACCATTTTTCCGATTTCTTCCAAAGTGTTCGGATCAAAGAATTTACAAAGCTTATACGGTCCATAATCATAGTTCCGATTACCGTCTAACATTTGTTTCTGTGCTTCTCGCCATGCTATCTCGAATTTTTTACTTTTGCGTCTTCCTAACGCTATCGTTCCAACTGGAATAGCAACGCAAACAGCACAATAACCAATAATTAAACCGTAATCATCCCAAAAATTTTTAACCTTTTCAGCTCCATTCTTTGCCTTTTCTTTGATTTTTTCGTTTAACATAATACAATTCCTCCTTGATTGTTTTATCTGTTTCTTGCATATAAGGACTTGTATAATGTGCGTGTCAATCGTCACTGTAGTCTTCCACTGTTAAACCGAAACACCATTTAATCATTTTTTTCTGAAACCAATTAAAATGATGATCAATGTTAAAAGTCACAGTATATAATTTTCCCACAGATATTTTAGAACCATTTTTTATTTTAGGTATCAACACATCTATTGATTTTCCTCCTTTTCAAAATGCTTTTCCATCAGATCAGCAATTGCTAAATACTCCTCTGCAATCTTTCCAGATCTTGTCTTTTTCACTTGTTCCCGAAATTCTGAAATAGTTCCAAAAAAGCATCCACATGATACTCTGACTGCTTTATCTTTGCATCTAAAAAATGTTGTGGTACGGAATTGAGTACCGAATCCATGAATAGTGGTGTAATCTGCATCGCCACATACCCATGCATTGCCACATATCCATGCATTGCCACATACCTTTGCATTGCCACGTACACATTCCTAACACGGTACATATAGTTGGTGCTCCACGTTTTAACCTCGAATAAAATTTGTTGTTTTTTCTCATGTAAATACTCCTTTCATAAATATAAAAGAAAAGAGAGCTTGACTAGCCCTCCTGTCTTTGAAACTGCATATTCTGTAATTTGTTTCTCAAATATATGATTTTTTCTCTGATTTCCAACTTCTTACAATACTCTCTCTCTCGAAACATCCTATCTTCCGTCATGATAATCTTTGTTTCGACATGTCGTAAATCGTTAGCTGTAACCCGTTCCCTCATAATTTCTCCTTTCGCCAATACAGACTTTTGTTTCATATAGGGAATTGTAAATTTGGCGAAAAAATAAGAGAGTCATTGCTGACTCCCTTTGTGAAACCTATCTGTGTGATAATTTTCTTTGTTCTGTTCCGGTCACAGGTCCAAATATCTTATTTGCCGTTTTCGCTACTCGTATGGTCATATATGTTGAAATATACACAACGCCAATCACATACACAACCCAGCCTACGCCGTGTGTCTGTATGTCAAATGACATAAGTGCCATCGCAAATGCAAACCATACACAAATATACGAAAAATATCGCATAAATAATGTTGCTCCTGCTACCCAATCACTGATTTTCTTCATCTCTTTATCCTCCTTATAAAGTTTGTCATATAAGGAGTTGTATAAATTGCGATAAATCAATCTTCGTCGTACAAATCGTCGTAGTTAATACCCGGAAATTCTTCATTGCGACGGTATGAATCTTCGTATGCTGCTTCTGGATCATATGATTCTTCAGGTTCATCATACGTGGACTCTAACGTAGGATAATCAATACCCAACTCTACATCATCCAAATCTGTAGTATGTCCACACTGCGGACATTTCCAATATTCATCCTCGTATTCCATTTCAATGTGACAATCCGGACAGTACTGTTTACCCATATAGCAAATTCCTCCTTTGTATTGTTGAATATATAATACCACATTAAAATTGAATAGTGAAGAAAAATCAAGAGACCTTGTATAAAACAAGATCCCTCGCTTTGAAACTTATTTCTTCCTCCACGGTGTGAAGAATTTCAGTGCATTTTTTGCTGACGGTGATCCAATAAACTGATCCAATTTCTCGATCTTAAGTCCCTCTTTCCATGTCTTCCGAGTTGCAATTAACGGTAAAGATATACCTGCCACATCAACAATACATCTGAAAACATTGAAAGCTCGATTCTCACGAATCTGCTGTCCTTTCAGGTCAATATCCCGATTCTGATAATCTTTATCGTCTTCGTTCTTCTGACGCTGAATCTCAGCATTTTCACGATTTTTTTCTGCTTCAGTTTTCAGTTTGTATAAGGTATTCAGGCAATCCTGTATGTCCATATACTCTTCAGTTCCCGGTTTTAAGGCCTCAAGATTTTCAAATAATCTTTTAATCTCCTTGTCCAACATTTCGTTACTCATAAAATTTCTCCTTTCTCGTTGAAATATAAATTTGTTTCATATAAGGGAATGCTAGAAAAGCGCAAAAAGAAAAGAGCCCTTGTTTAGGACTCTTGTTCTGAAGGAAATGCATATCGTATATCGGATTCCATATCTGGTAATACGACTTCAATCACACCATTTGATTTAGGACGAAGTTTGAAATTAAAATGCGGTACCGAACTAATTGTCCAGCCGGCAACAAGCGATTCTCTTGTTATCGGAATACCCAGATGTTCATATACATCTCGTAATAATAAACGCCCGTTCATTTGTAACATATCGTTTAGCCAGTGCTCGTAATTTGTCAATACCCATCCATTAGTGAGTTCATTCTTACTCCATCTTGGTGATCTTTCGTCAAATATTATAGTTTTCTTCATAAAATATCACTCCTTTCACTAAAGGACATGCTATTTCCGCGTGATGTCTTTTATCTGAATCAACATTACTTTGTGTTTAGCCAATTCATCCGGATCAAGTGACCCCAGCTGAAACGTCATTACATTTTTATCCTCTTTTGTACGATCAATAAGTAATTTCCCTGTTGGTAATATGATTTTTGTTAACCAAATTCCAAACATCATACCAACAAATAAGACTACGGCAGTCCATAATAAACTCATCAACTTAATCTCCTTTCGAATAACAAAATATCACACAGTTTTGGACTCTGCGTGATGTAATTGAATAACTCTTTGATTTGTAGATCCCGCCCAATGATAAGTAACATCCGCTAAATCTTTCTTAAACGGACCATCTACCAGCACATCTACGTATTTTAGAATCTCCAAATCCTTTATTTCTTCGTATAAATATCCCGTATACATCCAGATTGTCTTCTTTGGAAATCTTCTTTTTAAGATTTTACATAAAAATAATACATCTTTTCTATTGTCAGGATATAACGGATCTCCGCCAGAAAACGTTACTCCAGACGGATACTTTTTCTCCAAATAATTGAAGAGCCTATTCAAATCATCTGTATTAAGCGGATATCCACTCTTTGAATCCCATGTCTGTGGATTTTGACATCCTAGACATTTATGGTTGCATCCAGATACCCATATAACAGCTCTTAAGCCATCTCCGTTTAACATTGAATCATATTCTATCCCATGTATATTCATTGTAAATCACCCCCGTAAATCATAGAAATATAATTATAGCATAAAATTTGTTTTCGCAAAAGAAAAGAGCCCTTGTTTAGGACTCTTGTTCTTTATTATATTTTTCGTATAACTCTTTTTTCTTTCTTCTTTCTTGTTTCATTTGTTTGCGATATTCAATTTTTTCACTAAATGTGCCATCATATGTCCAGAAATATAATCTAAACCATAGAAAGATTGGTAATACCAGCACCTTTAAAATAATGCCTACAATAAATGCTGTTATATCCATTCTCCTGTGATCATCTGGATTGAGATACACCTTCTTATAATGTTCCATAAAATATCACTCCTTTCATATAATGAACTGTAAAATATGCGAAAGCTAAGAGACCCGGTCAGTCTCGCCTAGAGTCTCTTTTGCTCTATTATTTTTTCTTTCTTCTAAATATAAGTTTGATCAGAAATACTATTATTGCGATGCATACAATTACATCACCGAATACTACAAAGAATGCTATACCAGCTGTCCCTACAACAACTGCTACAATAATTCCTATAAGTATCAACGCTGCTACTAATGCTCCAAATAATAACATATCGTTATTCCTCCTTATAATTTATTGTCATAAAGGAATTTGTAAAATATGCGCATTGTATTTAGACTCCATATGCGGTATAATAAATATCCACATAGCAGAAGGAGGTATTTAGTATGACAAGCGCTGAAATAGGATGTTTTATCGATTATATGCACGATCATTACGGTGATATATGGACCGAAGATCAAGTAAAAGATTCGCATTATGCTGATATGAGCCTTAGCGACGCAATCGCTGAAGAATCGTCCATATGTAAAATGCACCGTGGAAATGTATCTGCTTTGCTTAATCTTGATATTAATTCCTCTGATTCTGTTAAAGACTGAAGGAGGTATTTAGTATGAACAAAGTAGAAATCGACACTTTTATCGAAACCACTGGTGAGTTCGGTGATGTCTGGACAATCGAGCAGGTACAAGACGTATATGGTGATAAAACACTGTCTGAAGCACTTGCTGATCGTAGAGCATCCTATGAACATATGGCTAGTATAATCGGTAATACAATAAATAAATAATTTACAAAAACTAAGAGGGCATCCGTTTTTCGCGAATGCACTCCCAGTTTTAATAAACCGCTGAACACTTAATCTTCTTTAAGTGCATTAATCAGCAACATGTCAAAGAAAGCTCTGTCCTTAGACTTCTTGATAAGATTCTTTTTCGTTTCGTCATCAATGTCGAGTTCTTTTACGTACTTTACAAACTCGTCATCGACTCTGAAAGAAAATTCTTTCAATTTGTCTTTGGACACTTCTTTGACATCTTCCAATAACATGCCATAGTCCATAATAAATGTTCTCCTTTCGTTTATTTGCATAAGAGCGTATGCTATTTTCGCGCATTGCTTAAATGCCAAAAGAACTGTCTATACAATTCATAAAACACCTGTCTGCAGCATGGTACGCCGTCTTTAGCTTTGAGCTTATCGTATGAATATCCCTTTGTAACACTTTTTAATATATATTTGGCAATAACTGGATCTGTTTCTTTCGCAGCGTCATTCACCATGTCGATCCGTTCACTGTAATATAAGATTTTTTCTGCAGTAGACGCGGTTGGATCAGAAACGTCCGTCTTATTTGGAACCGAATATGTATCGATTACCGCTTTCTGCAGTCCCATCAAATCATTTCTGATTCGTATCCATTCGTCATACTGTGCACAAAAATGTACAAGCTCCAGATATCTGTGTCTGCTGATCCAATATTTGTTTTTCTTTGATACTGTTGATTTCATGTTTACTTTCTCCCTTTCCAAATATAGCCTGTTTCATCGTACAGTTTCTTCGGTGAAATATAATAGTTGATTTTCCCGAATTTACTGTTCATCTGGTCAATTGATGTTATCTGCTGACCGTTTCTTGTTGCTGTGCCGATCGGTAAATATCCAGTTATTAAACCAGCTCTTACCCAGCAAGCATCTTTGCCATAGACTTCGGCTGCGACCGCTACCGGCACTCCACCTTTTCCAAATTCAATCTGTTTTGTTTCCATCGTTTACTCCTTTCTTCTCCTCTCGACGGTTATTGTATAATTCTTTCCGCGTTTTGTTAAAACAAAGTCAGTAACAAAATTTGGAAAAAATAAAAGAGAAAGTGCTATAAAGCATTATGGGATATAATCCCCCTTCTCTCATAATACAACGTGTAAATTTCGCGCAAAAAGAAAAGAGCCCTTGATAGGCTCTAATCCTTGAATTTTTCTGAAATCATTCCTGTGGTCAGTCCATGAACGATTTAATTACAAGATAAACTCCTCCTGCTATTAAAAATAATCCAATTCCTAACATTTTTAAAATCTCCTTTCATGATTTATTCATATAGGAGCTTGTAAAAAATGCGTGTTTATAGCAAATTCCATAGCAATCTCTTCTCGCCACCGTTTCATAGTCATTTCACAAGGATAATCTTCATAACCCAGAGTATCACTGGTAATCCATCCTTCTGTTACACCCTCGATAATGTCTTTTTCGTAGTGTTTGAATGGTAAAATATTTTTTGGCAATTTCCGTTCAATTTTTCCGCATTTTGGACATTGATATCGTTTTACATACACCCATTTACTACTACCACCTTTCATTTTAACACGTCTTTTCGCTTTATCATGATACTTCATCTCAACGCCGCAATCTTTGCAAATATAAACATCCACATTCATCTCTCCCCAAATGTAGGTATTGACTTATTCCTACACCTTATGCTATATATGCTATACGGCAAGTTCATAAAAATCAACTGGAAAGGTTTGGTAATTATGTTAACGAAATGTCCAGAATGTGAACTTCAAGTGAGTGATAAAGCAATATCTTGTCCTCACTGCGGATACCCATTAAATGCAAATGTAATTCAGAAGAACTCAAGGAGGAATATTACAAAGAGACGACGTTTACCAAATGGATTCGGTCAAATAAGTGAAATAAAAGGACGAAATCTAAGGAAACCATTTAGAGCAATGGTTACTATCGGAAAGACTTCTACCGGAAAACCGATTCCTAAGCTCTTAAAACCACAGGCTTATTTTGCAACTTATAACGAAGCTTATGAGGCACTGGTAGAATACAAGAAAAATCCATATGATTTGGATGAAGACTTAACTGTTAAAGAAATTTACGATTTATGGTTTCCAGAATATATGCAAACTAAGAATAAAACATATGGACGATCACTCTCAGCCGCGTGGAACTACTGTTCATCGATTTACGATATGCGTTTTAAAGACTTGCGATCCAGACATATAAAAGGTTGTATGGAAAAAGGCACTTTTGAGTTTAAAGGTAAAAACCGTAAACCGTCACCGACCACTCAAAGCAGAATTAAATCATTATTTAATTTAATGGGGGATTATGCTTTAGAACATGAAATCGTCACTGTTAATTATGCTAGATCTTTTAAACTATCGGAAAAAATAACAGATGCGATTGAAGATGAGAGAATACCGCATATATCATATACAGTTAATGAAATGTGCGAGTTGTGGAATAATTCCGACGTACCATACGTAGATACGCTACTTATACAATGTTATTCGGGATGGCGTCCTCAAGAATTACTCAATCTCAAAATAGAAAATGTAGATTTAACGAATTGGATTTTCACAGGTGGTATGAAAACCAAAGCTGGTATTAATCGTCCAGTTCCAATTCACACTAAAATCCGACCATTAGTTCAGCGATTATATGACGAAGCAAAATGTATAGGAAGCGAATATTTAGTCAATTGTCGTGAGCCTGTATATCTTAAAAAAGACTATATGATGACCTATGATAAATATAAAACCAGATTCAAAAACATAATCAAAGCCCTGAATCTGAATCCCGATCATCGTCCGCACGATGGTAGAGAACATTTTGTCACACAAGCTAAACTCTATCACGTTGACGAATACGCTATTAAATACATAGTCGGTCATTCGATAAACGATATTACTGAAAAAATTTACACTGAACGTTCCATGGATTGGCTTAAAGAAGAAATCGAAAAAATAAAATAACTTGTATTCAGTGTAGGAATACGGGTGTAGGAATAATGTAGGAATAATGTAGGAGTAGCTTACTTTCTTATGTTTTCGGCTACTCCTAGTTAATTCCTAAACCCTTGATTTTACTGGATTATTTAGAACTTGCCGGCGTCAGCAGCTTCCTGTACCGCTACTGCAACAGCAACTGTCATACCAACCATCGGGTTGTTACCAGCGCCGATAAGACCCATCATCTCTACGTGAGCCGGTACGGAAGAAGATCCTGCGAACTGAGCGTCAGAATGCATACGTCCAAGAGTATCTGTCATACCGTAGGAAGCAGGACCTGCTGCCATGTTGTCCGGGTGAAGTGTACGTCCTGTACCACCACCTGATGCAACAGAGAAGTATTTCTTGCCTTTTTCGTTACATTCTTTCTTGTATGTACCTGCAACCGGATGCTGGAAACGTGTCGGGTTTGTGGAG
>OLRW01000274.1_pt1 | contig 45458 bp, 34 predicted proteins | sample 1672701 | NCBI WGS metagenome assembly OLRW01 (sample SAMEA3136715, study PRJEB25190) | human gut metagenome | biome: human gut; feature: human-associated habitat; material: faeces | place: Austria | collected 2013
TGTTAGATACCACCTCCATAGGAGTTATGTCCCCGCATGGGGGTGGAGACTTCATATAGTTCTCATGTACTTTTGTATTTGCTTAGACATCGATACAAAAAACTACAGTTTCATACGGAAAACATGATCATCTTCCTCAAAGACAAAACCATTTTTCTTGTAGAAATCCTGAAGACGTTCCTCACCTTCCTCTGTCCTGTTCAAATAAGATTCTGCATTTCCACGTATTTCTTTACAGCCGAGCATTCTAGCAAAGTCTGTTATTATCTGTACTCCTGCAGAGCCAATCCCATGATGTTCGTTTCCATCTGAAACATAAACTGTACATATCCGTAACTTGTTATTATTACCCACAATCCTCTGTTCTAATTGAGCGTCGTAGACGCACCTGTTGTATCTGGAAAATCCCACAATCTGAAACTCATTAAAATTGTTTTCTAATCCTGCTGAAAAATTCCAATCATTAATAAGAAAAGCTGTTACATATTCTGGATTGACGGCATTGCCTATTCCGCAGAAATATCTTTTTTTATTTGTGATTTTATTTCCTTCTTTTAACCTTTCTCCGATCACACTTCGAAGATCATTATCAATACACTTTACATTGTTTCGTCCGCGGAATAATTCTTCCAATTCTGGAGATTCTTTCATCTTTTGTTCTTTCATCTTTTGCACCTGTTAGCAGCAAAGCTGTATTTTTCATCTGTATTGAGTCTTAGAAAAAATACAAGCTTTCTATATTATCCTTTTTTTCTTTAATATATCATCTGCAGCCCGTTTTTTTCAATTAGATTTAAAAATCCATCATTTACAATCTAAGAACCCCCAAGCCGCACATTCAATATAAAACTTCTTTAACATCAGCTCCCTGTTTTTTAATTTTGACCAGCGATATGCTTCCGGAAGATTTCCATTTTTCCAAAATCGTCTCACACACTCTTCTATATCATCCAGAACGATTGTTTTTAAAAGATTTTTTTCGGCCTTTACTTTTCGAGGGATTCTTCCCGTTGCGAAACGGCAGCTCATAATGTAGAATATATTGCTCCGGTACTCAAATGGAATTTCATATATCTTAGTTTTTCCATACAAAAGCTCATCTAATGCTCGATCGTAATCATCATTCGACTTGCGGATATTATATTTTTTCTCAAAAGATGCCAAACTATCGTTTGAAAGTTTGTCTTGAGAAAATACATCTGCGACGCAAGAAGCTGTATCTCTTTTTTTAAAAAGTCCGTCAATAACTCCCTCCTGATAAAGTCTTTTTAAACAATACATCCGGGCTTTTAATAGATACCACGGATACTCCTTTGAAAGGTTTCCGCTTCTCTGATACCTGGCTTCGCATTCCGCTATATCTTCCAAAATCTGTTTTTCCAGAGGCGCCGCTTCTTTCGCTATCTCTCTCGGTCTGCTAATCTCAAAACAATCGATAAAACATTTCCTGTAGCCTTTTCGATACAAAGATAAAGAACGATACTCAAACGGAACATCACATATCCTGAGAATACCGTCTCGAATGTCATATTCCGCCTGCGTCCAATCAGTTCTATCCTTCTTTGTCATATAGTACTCTATTTCGGTCAGATTTTTATTATTAACCATAACAATCTCCCTGCTTCCATAATATTTTTCTGATCACAATATGACAAATGCAGTTTCTCAGCGGGAACGGCTACGGTATCAACAACCTCAGACTCATATATTATCATGTAAGAAACAAAGACTGTATCAGACTACAGCTGTCTTCATGATAGAAAGGATAGCGAAAAATCAGCGCTTGTATACTCACATTTTCTACGCTGCTATTGACTTTACTTTTTTATGCTACTATAATGAATCCCGAAAACGAAGGGAGGTTTTCATAATGAAAACATGGACAAAGAAGTTCCAGAAAATGTTAACATTAATACTTGCTATCTGCCTCGTTACAGGATGCATGGGATTCTCAAACGTGCAGGCAGCCACTAGAAAGTCAGGCACAACCTACTACCATACCTGCATAAATGGGAAAAAAGGTGGAACATTAACAAACTATGGCAGAAAATACTATATGTCAGGCACAAGAAAAGCTGTATGTAAAGGAAACACTTTGACAATGTATGCGTCATTTAATACTTCCAAAAACGGAGTATTAAACAGTCAAAACAAAAAGGCGTATATAAAATACGGAAAACATACATTTAAACTTACATCCAAAACAAAATACTACTTTTCTGGGGATGAAGGTCCCGATGAATACTGCTCAAAATCCGCTTTCATGTCTACCATAAGAAGCATGAATGGATTAGGCCTGTGTATTAAGGTCACCAATGGAAAAGTCGTTGAAATGTCATTCCGTTCATGATATTACAAAAGCCGCAAAGTGGGATTTCTGCTTTACGGCTTTCTTTATCGTCTTAAGAACAACTACCTTTCTCCATAATCCAAGTCTTGATCATCCAAACCTATATCACGTCCTCTGGACTGATTTTTAAGCAGCATAATTTCCTCAGATAGCTTTTGATTTTCCAAGGATAATCTATCATTTTGTTTCATTAACTCAAACACTTGCTTTTTGTATTCCTCTAGCTCTTTTTCATATGTATCAATAATACCACCCAGAGCACTGACCTCCATATTTTTTTATAAAATGATAAAAGACAAGCGTAAGCAGGCTGGTTTCTTCTCCAACAGTATTCTTTATTAATCAATGACATGGACACAGCTTTACACAAGACACTTCGTAATAAAGGATGTAAAAAAAAGCCGGACTTACTCCGGCTTCTTACAGGTGGAGCCAGGGAATAAGCCCTGACTCCTCAGTAACATTAACACAGGCTGTAAATATCAGGATTTTCGCTCCTTACATGAAAAGTTTTTTGCTCATACTTATCATTCGTAATATGGAGCATGTAATGACGCTCGCAGCATTCAGTACTGTATTTACTTCCGTATACATGATCATATCCTATGAGTTGTTTGAGTATTTTTCTTAATTCGGGGGTTGGCGAATCCAGGCATAACTCTTTTCTATAGTCGGCCGGAATATAGAAAAGACTCTCCTCAGAACGGATAAAAATAGCATTATTATCCAGATCTACGGCTAGTGTCATTATTTTTCCCGTAACATGGATCTCTGTAAGTCGAGGATATCCATTTTTGTATGAGAAAACCCTGTAGAGATTTTTGTCATCGTTATCCTGATACACGACAAAACATCCTTCTGAGAAATAAGGTTTACCAAAACAGTAGTAATATGTTGCAGTATATACTTCATCTCCACGAGAATTAAGCACCATGATATCTGTTACATCAGGAATTGAATCGTCAAAATTGTCAATATCAGAAATTTCTGGCCACATCCAGTAATGCTCATCATACAAATGGGAACGTTCATTTGTTATACACAGATATTTTTGATCTGAATATAAACAGGACCCATAGACATCGATTCCGATTTCCATCTCAAAATAAGGTTCGTCAGCATAAGGATGGAAGCCATATATGATACGGCGGCCTTTATCAAACCCGCAAAGAATAACAACGGATATATCTGTAACTCCAAGTACCTTGTAACACTTATAATCAGAATGCTTTTCTTCATTAAGCTTTTCTTGAAGTACCTTATATTGAGTTGAAAACTCAATCCAGCTAGGTACAATCTGTCCATCTTTCATAAGCTTTCCATCTTTCGCATAATAATGCCCTTCCAGTTTTGGAAAGACTGATCTTACCATGTCGAAACAGAGTGTTTGATGATCCGATAATTTGATGCGTTTTTCACTGAGAGGTAAATCCTCAATATTACAGGTAAGAATCTCTTCCCTTGAAATATTGGACATTATCTGTCTTACCGTAAAGTACCAATTATACTCGTTAGGATCCGTTACATTCTTTCTGAAATCAACAAGATAGAATTTTCCATCAATCTTGCTTTCGAGAATTGCGTTTTTCGTTACTTCATAATAATACATACTTTTTTCTCCCTTCGTTTTTAAATTATAAAATTATAATGAAAAATAGAACAAAAAATGAAAAGATTGCATCTCTTACAGAAACTGCTTATTATAATGGTATACAACCAGAACAAAAGATAAGGGGTAATCAGAAATTATGAAACAATATGAATTAGCATATTTGGAAAATAAAATAAAAGCGAAAGCGGAAAACCATACGAAAAACAATGAGGGAAATAAAGAAGAAAGTGAAGAAGAAAATAAAGGAGAAAGTGAACTTGAACTTTCCCCCAATATGGCAATAGAAGCATTGGCGTATGTGAAGACTCTGAGAATCAAAAGTATAGAAGACGCACTACTGTTCATGACAAGTGCGAATTCTGTGAACAAATATATCAAGATAGATCCGAAATTTAAGAAATTATATAATTTTAAAGAAGACATATTTTTCGCAGCAGATATCCTGGCAGCAGGCAAGATTCCCAAAGTAACCTACGGGTTTCACCATGACGAAGGCGTAGGTCGTGTTTTGGTCATTCAGATAGGAGAAATCCAGTTCAGTTTTCATGATGACCGAAAACTCGATAAATACCAGAATCTCTCCGCGGATCAAAACCTTACCTGGAGAGAAGTACGTCTGCAACCTCATTCGAAATTTGTATATGAAGAAACAAAAAAATATGTATGGAGCAGATACAATGACAGGAAGAAAGCGGAAGTTTCAGATGCCGCGGAGAAACTCATCGATAGCCAGAAAACATTCCGCAGAATCATGTTCTCCAGAAGCGAAGTAAGCAGACAGCATGCAAAGCAATTCGCTACATACCTAGATAATAATTATTAGGCATATTTTATTTCTTTTTTCCAAACATCTGCAGATATCCTCTACATTTTTCATGATGCTCCCTGGAAGTAGTATTAAAGAGAGGATGTTTCCTCAAGCAGATAAAGATTACCAAAAGCTGCAACCTTGTTTTTTATTACATCGACAATAAAGAAAGACCAGCTTTTTCAGGCTGATCCTCCTCCAGCAGTATTCTTTTATTAATTCTTTTATCATACATATTATTCTCATACCATGACGACAGGAGAAACCGGCTTGACACGCTCCCGTCCTGGCTATAAAATATAGATAGGAGGAATCCAATCAATGACTGCAATACAAAAGTATGAGGAATTAGGTTTTACCAATGATTTCATGTTCAGCAGGATTATGCAGGACAAAAAAATATGTAAACCCTTTCTCGAAATGATACTTGGTATCAAAATCGACCACATCGAGTACCTGGAATCTCAGAAAACAATAGACCTCAAGGTAGATGCCAAAAGTGTCCGACTGGATATTTTCGTAGACGATGGGAAAACGGTATATAATTGTGAAATGCAAACATCTTTCTTTAAGAATATCCCCAAGAGAAGCCGTTATTATCAAGGATTCATTGATATGGATCTGATAGAAAAAGGTGCAGATTATTCAAAACTTAAGAAAAGTTTTGTCATATTCATTTGCACTTTCGATCTCTTTGGAAAGAACGGATATATCTATACTTTCGAAAATCGATGCGTGGAATATCCAGATTTAAGACTTGGAGATGATGCAATTAAAGTTTTCGTTAACGTCAACGGAAAAGATGATTCACATATCTCATCTGAACTGAAAGAACTCTTAACTTACATCAGAACCTCTAAGATTCCAGACAAATGTGTAAACCCATTAATCAACAATATGGATGAGGCTTTGCGTAAGGCTCGTTCGAATGAAGAATGGAGGAAAGAATATATGATGCTGGAAACAATGCGAAGTGATTATACCCAAAAAGGAGAAGAACGTTACAATAAATTGGTTAAGATTCTTTTGGATAAGAATGACTATACTACTCTGAAGAAGGTAACAGTAGATTCTGATTTTCGCCAGAAGATGTTCGAACATTACGGATTATAAAATTTAACACTGTCAAGTCGGTAAAGGTCGCAGGAAAACTGTGGCCTTTTATTCTTTGTATTTTATCGACTGAAAAGAAAGACTAGCTTTTTCAGGCTGAACCTCCTCCAGCAGAATTCCTGCATGGTTCACAAGTCCCGCTTTTGGACCAACGGTGTTGGTTGTATTTTAATGATCTTTTATGCAGAAAAAAAGCCGGCTTTCACCGACTTATTAAAAACCCTGATCGACAGCATCATACCATTGATCCATTTCATCGAATGAAGGATAAGGATAGGCTGTAACGATGCGAAAAGAAGTGTAGTTATCCTTGCATATTACAAGTCTTACAGAGGAAGCTGGATGCATTTGGTTCCAATCCGTTCCCATTGCGATTCCTTCGGCAACAGGAGCTGAAAAAGTGTAATCCAGCTCTAATTCCTGAGCAATCCTTTTATTTTGGATATATTTTTCTACATCTTCTCGATCCTCCCAAAGTATCTCTTTAATACAGGAAACCAACGTATCTACAGAGAAAAACATACAGGCATATGCAAAAGGTTCCTCTCGCATAGACTTAACGTTCTTCTTTAATTTGGCGATCATATGTGCTTTTCCAGTCCAAACATGCTCTTTTACGGCGTGTTTGCAGCCATAAATACCCATGTTCTCTACACAGAGATTTTTAATATTATTTTCTAATTTCGTCATCTTATTTCTCCTTAAGCAGGACAAAAAAAGACCGACCAGGTTCTGGTCAGTCATGCTACAACAAGCTACTTATAAACTATGGTGCTGCTAACACCTAGTTCTCTTTTAAGTGCGGCGCATCTTATTGGATTACTACTCTCCTCCTCTGTCACGAATGTAACACCCTCTTCCTTTGAGCGTTTTTCGCAGGCAGCACGTTTGATCAACTTATGAAAAGAATTACTCGACATGTAGATATTACAATAATCCTTTCCATCAGCACATTGAAAGCTGTAATCTAAGGATCTGCGATCCATAATGCGGCGCAGATACGGTTTCAGTTCTGGACTGACCAGATATCGTTTCATTTTGCATTCTCCTTTCGTCATTTGATTACTGACAATATGTTGAAGAAATAAGATGGATAAAAAAATCCCTGACAGCCATCAAAATAGCAGCTGTCAGGGAACTAACACCTCAAAGTGAGGAAAGAATATACCACTCGAAGTGAGCTTTTTTCGATATATTCTTTTTGTGTTATAAGTATTATATACCGCAAATTTGGACTGGTCAATTCTGAGACGGAAATAAAGCATTGTATTCTGCAAAACAAACATGATATGATAAAACTACAAGAAACACAAAGGAGAACAATAATATGAATACTTTAAATGACTTTTTTTATTCTCTAAAAAAAATAATCAAAGATAGATTGGGCATTTCTCAACTTCCTATACAAATTAATAACGAAATTGAAAAACTTCACGATCTTTGGAAAAATCGAAAGAAAAACGATATAAGAAAAGAGTATACTGGAACCTTATCTGATTATAACCAACAAGAAATCAACTTAATAGGAGGGACGACGATACGTTTTACATATGACAATGACATTATCCGTAAAATCATAAACGATAAAAAATATAAAGTACAAAAAAAATCGCTCAGGGATTTAATGGATAATATACTATCTGAGAATTACCTTAATTCTGACTGGATTTACGAAATTGCTTCATATCTCCAACCTAACTGGGTTCATGACGATGATAATATTATTCTGATATACTTTGCTCCTATGGACTTTTATTTCATCCAAGATGGAAAACATCGTTTTACAGAAGCTCTTAGCAAACAAGACTTATCAAAAGAACTAAATATATATATTGTTTCTTCAGATGATTGCTTAAGAGCGATGCCATATTCAGATGATGTATTACTCTACCGTATTCTATGCAAAATCCAAAATATGCTTACATTTCTAGGTTTACAGTAGAATCCAACGAAAAAGCTGTTCTTTTTTTGAGCAGCTTTTTCAGATATTTTCAACCCATGCAAAATTTTCAGCCGGCCATCCCAAAATACTTCCTCTATGAGTATTAGAACATACTTTTTCTAATACAATCATCAATTTATCATAGAGACTTTTCTTTTTGAAATTATCGTTTTGCATCAACCTAATACTATTTTGACTCAGAATCTTGTCTTTTAAAGATGTCGTGAGCATAAATTCTGGATCTGTGAGTACAAGAGCCATTTCAGTTTTAGTACATCCTCTGGTTTTAACATACCAGTCCCGCATATGTTGGCTTAAGTCAGAATCTTTCCCTTTGATACTCTTTGCGACTTCCATCAAATCTTCCTCTCCGCTACAGAAAAACCAGTCAGCAACAACTTTAGAGACATACTCTTCTGGAATGCTGCTAATTCTTTCTTCGATTGTTTTTAATATTTCTTTTTTCCTTTCTTCTGTCATATCAATTAACCCCCAGTATTATTTTTGAGTATGTCGTATAGTAGGATTTAAAAGCTTCCTACACAAAGACTTTAAATTATCTTTTACTTTCTGGATTTAATATGAAAAATAATACTTTTCAGACAAAAAGAAAGACCAGCCTTTTCAGGCTGATCTCCCTCCAGCAGAATTACTGCATGGTTCACAAGTTCTGTTTTTGAAAATTAATAAAAAAAGATAAACAATGCTTTACAGATTCAGATGGAAAGTTTCGCCGTCATCACCGAAAATAAACCCATTTTTTTCATAAAAATGACGTAACCGTTTTTTTGCTAAGTCATAGTTCTCCGAATTGATCATTTCAGTGTATGGTCTACTCATTCCATATACCTCCGTGCAGCCAAGCCTTCTTGCCAGGTCTATAATTACCTGAAGCCCTGCGGAGCCAATTCCATGATTTTCATTTCCATCGTCATATACAGCATTTCTATCAATTTTCATCTTATCCTTTCCATCTACAATAGAATGCTCTACCAAAGCCTCATACACACGTCTTCCCCTTTTTGAATATCCTAGAATCTTGTAGTCACATGTAATACGGTTTGGATTCTTGTCGAATAATTGACAGTAATCAATAAAGAAAGCAGTTGTATAGGTAGAGTCCAAAGTTTCTCCAATTCCGCAGAAGCATTTATTTTCGAAATTGACCATATTTTTCTTCTGACACTCTCTCTTTATCAAAACTCGAAAGTTCTCATCTTCCAGTTTCATATTATCCAAGTCAAATTTGAATAATTCGTCAGGCTTAGGGTATTTTTTCATCCTTTGTTTTCCCTTAATGTCAGTTCTCAAACCTGCATCTTCACCGTTTTCTTATTTTTCATCATATGGAAAATAACGCATTTACGGACAAAATGCAGGTTTTCTGCATTCCTTTCTTTTTTTCTTAATCATACCATCCTGCTCACTGACCTTCAATTATTTTCTCGTTAATTCCACAAATGCATGATCCAAGAAGAAATCTTTTAATAATAACTCTCTTGTTTTCAATACCGGACAAGGATACTCTTCTGAAAGATCTCCATTTTCCCTAAATCTCAGTCTGCATTCTTCTACATCTTCTAAAATTTGTTTAATAAAAAGTCTCTTTTCTACCAGTATGTTCTTTGGAAAATATCCCTGTATAAAACGATAAGCCATTATATAAAGGCTTCTGGAGCGATACTCAAATGGAACATCATAGATTTTTATTTTTCCATCAAGCATATCCCGCTCTGCCTGTGTCCAATACCCATCCATTTCTTTCATATAATATTCCCGATTCGAAAGAACATCTTTATAATTTTTTTCTTTAAAATCATTTACATTAATATCATCTGTTGGCAAAAATGATATTTTTTTCTGTTTAAAAATCCCCTCTCGTACTCCTTCTATATAAAGCTTTTTCAGGCAATATATTCTCGCGTTTAACAAAGGCCAAGGATATTTCATCGAGAGATTTCCATCTTTTTGATATCTATCCTCACATTCCTTTATATCAACAATAATCTGATTCTCCAAAAAGATAGTCTCTTTCTCTATATCTTCGCAATCCCATTTTCGACGATCAAGACATCTCCCGTATGCATTTCTGTAATAAGATAACGATCGGTATTCAAAAGGAATATCACAAATACTCACTTTTCCTTCTAATATATCATTCCCTACCTGAATATCGTATTTACTTTCATTTGTTTTAAAATAAGATCCAACCGCTTCGACTGTTTTCTCTTTTCTTTCTTCCATCATACCAAACAACCTCCAGTATTATTTTTGAGTATGCCGTATAGTAGGATTTATAAGCTTCCTACACGAAGGCTTTAAATTATCTTTTATTTCCTGGAGATAATATGAGAAATAATATTTTTCATACAAAAAGAAAGACCAGCCTTTTCAGGCTGATCTCCCTCCAGCAGAATTACTGCTTATTTCTTTTTCCGTCTCATGACGAAAACTGCGATTACGGCTACTGCCACGATTCCAAGACCGATTCCCGCATACATGCCTGCATGGTTCACAAGTCCTGTCTTTGGTCCAACTGTGTTGGTTGTATTATCACTGCTGTCAGCTCCCGGTGCCGGGGTTGTGCTTGGAGCAGGTGTCTCACTCGGAGACGGATTCTCGGCGATAGATACGCCAGCGTTTGCTGCTACATCATCTGCATTGTCGGCAGAAGCAATGGCTGTATTTCCAACCATCTTTCCAGCAAGGCTGGAATCAGAAACAACCGCCTGGTAAGTGATCTTTAAGGTAGAACCATATGCAAGATCAGTATTTGTATTTACTACAAAACCGTTATCCGCTTTGGTTACATCTGCCTTGATAGACTTACCGTCTAATGTTGCCTGGATTCCTCCAACTTTCATACCCGTGGTATCAAAATTGTCGCGAACGACAACATTCTTCGCTGTCTGATCTTTCTCTGTCTCTTTTACAGTCAATGTATAGCTGAGTGTATCTCCTACGGAAGCACTGGAGAGGTTAACGTTCTTATCAATAGATAATGCCGGTTTCTCCTCTTCTTTCGGATTTACAGTAACACCATGGTCAGCATCAACCGGATCCATGTTATCAGAAGAGATCACTGCGGTATTCTTAACTGTCTTTCCTGCAAGACTTTCGTCTGCAAATCTGACACTGTAAGTTACCTTCAGGATCTGTTTTGCAGCAAGATCCTTGCCTGTTTCCATTGTGAAGCCGTCATCTGTTACACTTAATTTCTTAGGTGTAAAGAGCTGGTCATCCAGATATGCCTTAATGCTGCTCTCATCGATCACACCCTTATTATCTAAGGCATCTTTGATCACTACATTTACAGCTGTATCTGCAGAAGTTGTCTTGCCGATCAGAGTATATTTTACAGTATCACCAACATTGATCTGGCTGTGATCACCGATCTTTGTAAGGTTCAGTCCGCCTGTTACAGGTTTATCTGAAGGAACTTCAACGATCTCTGTGTCATTGCCCGGATTCATATTGTCACTGCTTACTACTGCTGCGTTCTTGATGGACTTGCCTTTCAGCTTGTCGGAAACAACCTTCATGTCATAAGTAACTTTCATTACCTGACCAGGCTTTAAGTCTTTTCCGGATGTTACGGTAAATCCGTTTTCAGTTACATCCAGACTCTTCGGAGCGAACTCAGAATTGTCAATGTAGCAGTGTACGGAGCTTCTGTCGATAGATACATATTTTGCATATGCAGAATCAACAGTATCCTTGATCACTACGTTCTTGGCTGTATCTGTTCCGGAGTTGACCTTAGCTTCCAGAGTGTAAGATACGGTATCACCAACGGATACTTTGGACTGGTTTGCCTTCTTGCTGATGGTCATTCCGCCTTCAACAGGATCATCTGTTTTAACTTTTACGGATTCTTTGTCCTTAGCAGTGTCCATGTTGTCACTGGATACGGTAGCGATGTTCTTGAAGGTCTTGCCTTTCAGGGTATCATCTTTTACCTTAACATCATATGTGACTTTCATGACCTGTCCAGGCTTCATATCCTTGCCGGATTTCAGTGTGAATCCTGTAGAGCTGATGCTTAAGTCTGCACCATGGAACTCAGAGTCATCCAGATAGCTTCTGAAGGAATCTTTCACGATCTCAAGATGCTCGAACAGGTCTGCATCCAGGGTATCAGTGATGACTACGTTCTTAGCTGTTTCCTTACCGGAATTAACAGTTGCTGACAGTGTATAGGATACAACGTCTCCAACAGAGACTTCGTTCTTGTTAGCTGTCTTTGTGATAGTCATTCCGCCAACGCCAGGTTTATCCGGAGTATCCGGTGTATCCGGCTTATCCGGCTTATCCGGTGTATCCGGTGTATCACCATCTCCTACATGAACGGTATGATCATCATCAGATGGGTTCGTATTGTCACCCCATGTGGTAGCGATGTTTGTTACATCTCTTCCGTCTAAGGATGCCTCCTCGAATACAACATCATATGTTACATAGATCGCATGTGTTCCGGAAAGGTCATGTTTTGTCTCAACAACAAATCCGTTATCCTTTTCCTGAACATCAACTTTCAGCTCTTCGTTATCGTAGTAGGTGCGAACAGTTCCTGTTACCAGGTGTGCGCCCTTCTGTTTCATAACATCTTTGACAACTACATTCTTGATAGTTCTTGACTGGTCAGCAGCAGTAACTTTCAGAGTGTACTTACCAACATCCCCAACTTTGTATTTTGTCTTGTCACTGGACTTCGCAATGATCAGTCCTGCATCACCGACAGTTACTCTGTTTGTATCAGTTGGCTCATCACCCGGTACAGTAGAATCATCTTTTGTCAGGGCGACATTCTTGATCTGCTGTCCCTCAAGTTCTGCATCCTTGAAGAGAACATCGTATTTCACAAGGATCTCTTCACCGTATTTCAGGTTTGTATTTGTATACAGGGTATACTCGAAGTCTTTCGCTACGAGCTGTACATCCTCGATCTCTTCCGGTTCTTCTGCACCCTCTCTGAGGATGTATGCCTTGATGGAATCTTTCTGGATGTAAGCACCCTTCTTCTGCAGTTTATCAGCTACAACAACATTTCTTGCAACTGCACCTTCCACTTTCTGTTTAACGGAAACTGTGTAATGTCCAGTCTCGCCTACAGAATAGTTCATCTTGTCAGATGATTTTTCAATGGAAAGCTTTCCACCGTCGATATATACAACATTCTGGTCTTTGACCCATCTGGTATCAGTATAGTGTACTGTTTCATTTGTATTTCTGAATGCTTCATGTGTCCATGTATTGTCTGTCTGGTCATCCAGTGCAAACTTGGTTACACGAACCTGGGCTACATTGAGGATCATTGCTTCCTGTGGTGCATCTGTTACAGTTACAGCAAAGGAAACGGTTTTCTCCTCTCCAGCCGGAAGGGATTCGATTACAAATGTAGCATAAAGCTTGTCATTAAGAGTTCTGGTGCCTGTGACCACGCCGTCCTGCTCTTCACTGGAAGCATACTCCGTATGTTCAGGGATCATATCCTTTACAAGGACATTCTTCATGTCATCGTTGGATGTGTTCTTGACATTGATGGAATAATTGATGGTATCTCCGTTCTTAACCACGGAACCTGTTGCAGGATCTGCGGATTTATAAACTTCAAGACCATTAGCCAGTTTGATCGGACTTGGTGTTTTGGTTTCCACTCTTAAGTTGTCACATGTAGCTCTGGCAACATTAAGGATGTCTTTACCAGCAAGAGTCTCAGCCTCAAACAGAACATCATAATTTACAGTAAACTGTTCTTTGTATTCCAGGTCATGACCTGTTGCGATCGCATAATCCGTATCGGAATGCTCGATCTCTGCATCATCCATGAGTTTGCCTGCATCATTGTAGATCTTGATGGATCCGTCAACGATCTTGGCTCCCTCTACCTGAAGTGCATCCTTAATGATCACGTTACGTGCAGTTGTGCCTTTTTCTGTATTAGAAACAACTACGGTATAATGACCGGTTTCTCCTACTTTGTAGGATGTCTTATCAGATGATTTCTTGATCTGGAGTCCAGGAGTCTCATCCACGATGTGGACACAGTTGTCCTGTCTCTCTTCCTCAGTATTCTCACCTTTTGCAGTTGCAACGTTTATGATATCCTGATCATGAAGGGATGGATCTGTGAAGACTACCGTATAGAATACTTCCAGCTTATCTTCGATTGTCAGGTCTGCTCCTGTATTGATCACGAATGCATTGTCTGCTGTCTGCTCGATCTCAGCACCGTCAAGTTTCTCTCCGTTCAGGCGGACATTGATCTTGGAGATCTTCATGCCTTCCTTTTCGAATGTATCGGTAACAACTACCTGTTTTGCAGTGATATTGTCGCGAAGTTCACGGATTGTCAGTTTGTACTGAGCCTTTTCACCGACCTGATATTCTACTTTATCGGATTCCTTAACAATGTCAAGGGCTGGTCCGTAAACAAGAACCTCATGCTCATCCTCTACAGGGATATTTTCCTTGGAGTTGGCAGTTACGGTGTTATGGATACTCTGTCCTGCAAGATCCTCATCTGTGATCTCTACGGCATATTCAAGTGTCAGTTTGGATTCTTTGTCGATTCCTAACGGGTTGTATTCACCGTTCTGGAAGTATCCGGAGTCACCCTTCTCATCATCAGCCTTGGACATATCAACAGTGGTATATCCGGACTTATTGTTGATCAGGTTGCGTCCTGTGTTTACAGTAAATGTGTTGCCATTTACTTCAACACTTTCCGGCTCGATCTTGTTACCGTCTTCGTCGATCAGGACGATGGAATTCTTCTGGAGTTTTACTCCTTCAGTGTCGATAACATCAGTGATCGTGATGTCTCTTGCAAGGCATCCTGCCTGTTCCTGAGTTACGTCTACCTGATATGAGACTGTGTCACCAACCATGTATTCATAACGGTCGGAATCTTTGATCACCTTGAGTTCTGGACTGTTGATCCAGATTCTCTCAGAATCTTTTACTTCACTTGCATTATCAGCAGCAGCTTTTCCTGTATTGATAACTTCATATCCGTTTAAGATAGAACCTGGTGTGCAGTGATATGTGATAACAACCGGTGTTGTCACATTGTTAAGAGTATCGCCTGTTGTACAAGGAAGGTTATCAATAGTAACCTGGAAGCCACCGTTTACACGCTCAACATTGTAGTTGACTGGTTCTACGGATGTCTCATTGTAATGGTCAGGGTCTAACTGGTTTGCAGGATCGTCTGTTCCAGCTACCGGGTTCACATATGTTTCCGGAACACCTTCAACAGTAATACTGCTCTCATCCAGTTCCATACCTACAGGAATGGTTGTATCGGAAATTACTACGTTTCTGGCAATGGAACCTTTCTGGTTGTTGTTAACTACCAGTTTGTATTCAACATCATCACCAACGCGGAACTCATATCCTTCACGTCCGTCCTGAGCATCCTCTTCTCCGCCTGCAGCATACTTATTTACCATCTGTTTATCAATAGATAAAGCAGCAGTGTTGATATATGCCTCAGCATCATCTGATTTCTCAATACCGTTTGTTGCGGATACAGTACCAACGTTTACACCTTCTGCTCCGTTTCCGGCTTCCAGTGCTTCGCAGGTAAATCTGATATTTACATCATTTCCTGCCGGAAGGTTGCTGATCTTTAATTCCCAGCCGTTTCCAACCTGTGTCAGTTCTTTTGTGATAGGAGTTGTGACGGTTTCATTCCATAAGGATTCATCCACGTCATTTGTCTTATCTGCTGTTCCGGCTACATGGTCGTCAAAGCTGTCCGGGATTCCTGTAACAGTCATTTCCTCAGCAGGAGTCGGTTCATGTTCTTCTGGATTAGTTCCATCCGGAAGATCTGTATCACCAGTTCCATCCTGATCTCCATTCAGTTCTGGAAGATCAAGGTCTGTATCACCATCAGAATCTGTTCCGTCCTCATCCAAGTCAATGCCTGCATTTGCAAGGATCTCATCTTCTGTCATGGACTGCTCTGTATCATTATCAAGAGCTGCTAACTGCTCGTCGATCTCATCCTCTACGGATTTGGATGTATCACCTGTCTGTACATCTACAGAACCAAAATCAAGTTTGAATCCTGCAGGGATGTCTTTATCAGTGATGATCACGTTACGTGCCACTGTTTTGCCTGCGGCACCGATCTTCTCTTTCTCACCTTCATCAACGTCTGCATATTTTTCGTCATCGGCAAGATCCTGTGTACCCTCGTCATTCACGTTCTTGACTGTGATATTGAACGGTACATGATCACCTACCTGCCATTCGTATGCATCGGATGTTTTCTCGATGTCAAAGTAAGCGGTGTTTACATAAACTTCTGCATCATCCTGTGCGGTCTGCGGTTCCTGATTTTCATCAAGGCTTAAGAAATTGTCTGCTGTTGCAGATACAACGTTCTGGCTTTCCACACCGTTTGCTGCTTTTGTTGCAATGCAGCTGAATGTAATATTCAGAGGCTGTTTGGATGTAAGGTATTTCGCATTGATTGTCCAGCTGTTTCCATCACTTGTGACTTCCACATTGTTGTCTCTCTCTTCTGTTGCAATGGTTGTTGTTCCATCTACAACCGGCCATCCGATAGATGTATCTTCGCCACCCATCTCGATCGTCGGGTCACCCTGAAGCTCCAGTCCCTCTGGAATATCAATATCGGAAACTTCCACATTCTGTGCGATCGTATAGTCTGCAGTATTCTTTACGCTTACTGTATAATTCACAGTATCGCCTACTTCATACTCATAACGGTCAGCTACCTTATCAACAGTAAGAACCGGGCTGTTTACCCATACTTCTGCGCTGTCGGAAGCAGTAATGCTGCTGCCGTCATCATCCGTAAAGTTATCTGCCTCAGCTGTTACAGTATTGATCCAGTCCTGTCCATTAGAATCCGCTGTTGCGATGCACTTGAATGTGATCTTGATTGACTCATTGTACTGCAGTAACGGACATGTCAGGATCCATCCATTTCCCTCTTCAGTAGAAGACATTGAAGGAATAGTTCCGCTGTTCGGTCCGGATACTTCCCATCCATTGTTCACCAGTTTCAGGCTTGAAGGGATATCAGTATCTTTTACGACAACATTTGTTGCATATCCATCCTGTTTTGTCTGAGTCACCTCAACAGAGTAAGATACTTCATCTCCGACTTTCCAGTCATCATATTTCGCATCTTTTTCCACTGTCAGTTTACACTTGATCTCATCGGTTACCCAGCATGGCTCAGAATCCAGCTGTGTTGTTTCCTTAGCATCTTTGACACGATACCGTACAGTAGACGCATTCGGAACATAGAAGGTATATCCTGTGTTCTCCGAATCATTTGCGATCCATGGTGCCATAAAGGTATAAACATCTTTTGTCTTGATTCTGTGTACGGTAAGGCGAACCATAAACTCCTGATCAGCTTTCTTGAAATCACTGGACTTCATATAGTCAGCTTTTGCAGAAGCGGTAATAGTCTGACCTTTAATCGAGAGATTAAAGTCATTGGACACGTTCGTGCCATCCTTATCAGTAATAGTGATATGATGAGTATCATCAATTGTCAAACAGTCTTCCAGGGTATCCACGATCTCGTAGGAATCTGTTTCAGCTCCCGGACCTGCTGTTTTGATCAGATAATCGTAATCATCATAATCGTTGATCTCAAAGGCATCTTCCGGGGATGCAGCTTTGTATGCATCATCGTAAGAACCGCCCTTCTGGACTACTACTTTCTCGATTGAAGGATCGTTTGGTTCTGGATCCCCACCTGGAGTAGGAGTTGGTTTTGGAGGTTCAGGATTAATCAAAGACTCTGCAGTATACTCAAAATAATTACCAGAGATCATACCGGCATTGTTTTTATTCCAGCTATAACAAGTATTCGCAGGCATACCCCACTGTTTGTTATACTCTGTATCATGTACAACTTTATTTGGTTCGTTAGCGCGAAACCACATGATAAAAGTCTGACTTCCTGTCAACAATGTCTGAACCCATGATTTTTTATCACTAGGAGAGGTTGTTTCACCACTTTTTGAAACATACCAACCATCCTGTTCGTTGATGAATTTTGATCCTTTAAGCTTATATACATCAACACTACCCTTCTGGTTACCTGCAATTTTCATTGCCTGTCCATCGTCCAAGTCTCTGATAGTAATATAAGAAGTAAGATTTTTGACTTGATTATCTGGAATTGCTTCCGACTCATCTCCTTCTATATATTTCGACCAGGTAAAACTGCACTGCACGTTCTTTAACCCAGAAATACCAACAGATGACTTCTTTGTGTCAATATAAATATACGGACGCTCTGGTTTTGTGGTAATCTTAGAATACTGTTTATCCCTTGTACTACTATCAGCCATGTACCAAATATAACCATCAGACTCGTATTTTTCAACTCGCATTGTCAGATTGTAATACTGATTATGTTTCTTGTCATATCCAGCTTTATAATAGGTAATGGTTGGATGAAATTTACTTTCCGGAACATTCCATTGTTTACCATCAAAATTTGCAAATCCAGATTTTGTTCTGATGCGCAGATATCTTTTCGACTTGTCTGTCCATAAAGAACCGTCTTTATTTTTATCAAAATCATCGTTATCTGCCGAATATTTTTTTATTTTATCTGGAGTAGGACTAATAAAGATATCATTTTCCGGATCATAGTCAGGCTTTAAAGTTTTAAGCTTTGTTCCGGAAGAGATTTCCTGCAATGGATAGCCGTCTGCAGCGGAAACACTGACTGCAGAAGTTGGGATATACCCAATAATGGTACTAAGTACCATAAGAAGAGATGTAAACAAGGAAATCACCTTGTTACACAGCGCGCTTTTCTTCTTTCTTTCCATAAAGAGCTCCTTTCAAAAAAATAAGTTTTACTTTACCGCCAATGAATTGTACCGGCGGCGACTTATTTCCCCAAAGGACTCCCATGGCAAACGCAGTTTTGTCATGTGGCGGTGAGCCAGTTTTATGTCTCATCCGCCGGAACCTCCTTTCTAATTTCTTATCCATAATTTGGACAAAGGTAATATGATTAAAAAGAAAAAAAATGATTCTTCTGTTTAACGTCTTCAGGATCAGTACTTATTTTGGTAATAATACCCACCTACTTTCCTAAAGCTTTGTATACCCCTATTCTGAAATGGACGAATCTAATATGATGAAAATAAAAAAAAGAGTACCATCTCTGATACTCTTTTCCCGAAAAAGTGAATTCGAATTCACTTTTTCTTTATTTACAAGTGCGACTTTTTACATTAGACCATCCACTATAAACTTTTTTTCCTTTAACATTATAATAATACTTGGTCTTATAGTAATATTTAATTCCTTTTTTTAAATTCTTGTCTATATACACAATGGACTCGGATCCACTTGGAATCTTACTGCCAGAAATTGTCTTGACTTTCTTATATTTCCCATCAGCACCATCTTTACGGTAAATCAAATAATAGCAATCTTCCCAATCAGGGTTCTCCAATGTAATAGATAATTTTCTTTTTCCTTTATTCTTTACGGATTCAAGTTTAATTGGAGAAGGCTTCGGAGCAACAGTTATAACATCTGAAAATTTTCCATAAGTTCTTTTTTCATGATCGTCCTCGATAAACGCTCTGGCTTTAAATTGTTTTGATTCCCCAACATTTACAAGAAGGTTAATGTAAATATTTCCGTCATCCTTATCTTTTATATCAATCGGAACATCTAATACTTTTTTAAAGGTTCCGCTTTTCTCCTTGTATTCATACAGTTGATATCCATCCACGCAATAATCTTTGTCGGATGCTCCACCTAAATTTAGCTTAATACTATTATATGGTTCACTGTCTTCATATTTATCACCTTTCACTGAATGATCAAAAGTAGGTGCAATATTTGGCACTGGAATAGTCGAAACAGTAACATTCAGAGAACAACTAACTCCATTTAAAGCTGATACGGTTAATCTTCCTTTTCCAAGTTTCAGGGAATTAATACAAACATCTATATATCCATCACCAACACGCTCTACAGATGCCGAAAATACGTCTGGATTAGAGTTTTGACATGAAAACTCACTATCTAACGGCATTTTTCCTCCCCCAATAGTCGAAATAAAAAATCTTACAGAAGAACTTGTTCCATTAATAATTCTTTTTCCATAATAACTATTCTCATATCCACAAGCAATACTGCTGACTTCAGAACTGCTATTACTATCGCACTCTCCATAGAGAACCGTCGGAACTTCTTCTTTGCTAATAGCGCTCCAACCAACACCGCTGTTTTTATAATAACAATTATCAGATACGATATATAAATCATTACCTAAAGCTCCAAGATAACGAACATCTCCAGCAATAGAGCCGGTAGAATAAGCACTGCTGCATGTCTCGTAGCTCGATGACAAATCCGGATGATACCAGAAATTCTTATAGTCCTCCAGAAAACTTCCTTTTTGGTAACTAACAGCCGTGGCATCTATGATATACCATGAACCGTTCAACAATACTTCTGTCCAAGCATGATCTTCCTGACCAGGAGCTCCGCCTATACACATTTTACCTTTTATTCCACATTCTTTCAGGAGATATACCAAACCCTCATTAAATCCGTAGCAATTACTCTTTCTTAAGATCAAAGCTCCATACGCATCATTGGTAGGCCATATCTTATCATAATCATAAACTGTATATTTTCTAAACCATGAAAGCAACATACATAACTTTTCAAGATCCGTATTATTATCTTTTATTCCCGATTGCGCTACAATATCCTTTGCAGCTTTTTTTATCATCGCTTCCTTACCAGGAACATACTCCGCGGCATCCACCCCACTACCTGATCCGTCATCCACATCCGGAACCTCCTGGTCAGAGAAAGCATTCTCCGCGGAATCCTCTCCAGCGTCCACACTGTCATTTACATCACCCGCACCATCGACAGCATCAGAAGAAAACAAAGAAGTATCCGGAATCTCCGCGGAGTCTGCAGAATCAGTATCCGTTCCATTTACAGTATCAGCATCATTCACAACAACACTGTTTCCATCTGAAAATTCCGCGGCATAAATCGGGGAAGTAGAAATCATAGAAACAGCCAGTAACATAGAAATCACTTTTTTCTTCATAAAACAACATCCTTTCTTATAATTAGAAAATGCGATTCGGGGCTTATACTGAATATAAAAATATTCTCCGCGGCATCCAGCCGACTGACGATCCAAGCCCGAATCCAGGTTAATAGTATTATACCACATAGGCTTATAAAATCAATTGCTTATGTTGTATTTGATGGTTATACTTTAGCATAGACAAGGGCTGTAAAAAACTGGTACGGAAAAAGGGGATTAGAAAAAAGAAAGAAATGGGAGAAAAAGAAAGAGGGATACGGGATAACTGCATTAAAGTTAATGAATTATGGTTTCAGATAAAAATGATTCGGGTACTCTTCTATAAGTTTTGGATTCTCTGCTTGCAATTCTTAATAACAGAGACTATCAGGCGGAAACGTTATTCTCCGCGGAATTATCTGTTTTACTTCTTATAGGAATAGAGTGCGGATGAACTTCATTGGCAGATTCATTATCCGCAGACCACAAACCCCTGATATGTTTCACAATACCCAGACGGTTAAGAAAAATGAACACCTGGATTCTCCGCAGCAATATCGACTTCTGATCTTTTCAGACAATTGGAGGATTACTCTGGGAAATCTCCGCGGATAAACAGACATTTTCAGAATGAGACGAAATCCTTGTGACGGGAATCTCCGCGGATGTTCCAATTTTAAAAAATGGCACAAATAAAAAGAAACAAGAAAAAGTCTTGGTTATGGAGCTTTTTCAGAAATACTAGAAGATTAAGCAGAAAAAAAGAGTACCATTTCTGATACTCTTCTCAAAAAAGTGAATTCGAATTCACTTTTTTACTTAATGATTCTTCAGAAGCATTACATCTTCTCAATTTTCTACATCGAAAGTATAAGATGATTTATAATAATGATATTTTTGTACGAAAAAATACATCGTTGAATTCTGAAAACAATAATGCTATCATTTTAATATATATAGAAGATTTGTTTTTTGCCTGATTATAAGCAAGAACAATGAATAATAAACGTACACTTAGATAAAACATTACATTTACAGAAGAGGAAAAAGAATTGTATACTTGGGATAAGATTATAACAAATAAGCTAATCGATAAAACAAATGATTTTTTTAAGAAATATGACATATCCAAAAATTGTGATGATATTAATGAAGGGATACAGATCATCACAAAAAATCAATGTTTCGGGCAAAATGAAGATTTACAGGACAAAGCGGGCAAATTCGACATTGAAACAGGGAAGATCGTATTAAGAGATTCCAAAGTCACACAGCGATTATTCCTGCATGAATATATTCACAAAAAATCTGTAAAACATAGATTATTCAGAAAAGATTATCTAGGGATTGAGTATAACTCAAAGTTTCGTAATCTAAATGAGGCAATTACAGAGAAAATAACATGTGAAATATTAGATCTTCCCAAAAAAGAACAAGCTCTTCATCCGTATTCTTCGATGTTTATCGCAATAGACGAATTGACTAAGCTAATCCCTTGGCACAAAATTGTCCAGTCATATTTTTCAAATGATATCAAAATATACAAAAAAGCACTTGGTAAAGACTTGGTTCCTTTTTTAAACGCTATTGATATTTTATCAGACAATTACCCTTTGCAGTATCCAGACGATATGAATAAGGAACAAGCTTATCAGAAAGCATGTAAAGATATTCTTAAAATCATCGCAAATCATACCTTATAATAATGCTTTGACTTTTCAATGCCCTCAAAAGTATCCGGCAGCTGGCCGTGAATGATAGCTATGGTCCAGTGTTTTACGCAATGCTTTGCTGCATTTAATATAGGAGCATGAACTTTATAATAATCTGTACAGTGATGGATTGTCCATATCCTATTGCCGAAATTAAATGGTCTTAAATATCTCCGATCATAGACAGCCATACAAAGAGCTATCAGAATTTCTCGAACCATGTATCTATTTTCCATACGAGATTTTACAATTTCACGAATCTTACATTTGTCTTTCATATAAGAACATCTCCTTCCTGATTTTTTAGTATGCATTAATTAAAGAGAATAGCTCACCAAACTTGAATCTCTCAGACTGTAGACAAATTTGGTGCTGAGCATATCACCCAACACCAGGTTTGTCTGCAGGAACGGAAATCTGCTCCTTCTCTATCATATCACCATATTTTTGAAAAGACCCATTAACTCAGATTCCTCTTCATCATTTGAGTTACCAGTTTTTGCCAACTCATCATTCAAAGAATCCTGCAAGGAAGTATCTTCCTGGACCTCCGGCTCCATCCCCTCATTCGGAGATTCCTTTAAAGGATCTGTTTCCCTGGAATTCCCAAAAGAGCCTTTTGTTTCAGGGATATTTACGTCCTCCGGTTTCTCAGGAGGCAGATCTTTTATAACAACTCCTCCAACTTCTATCGGAGCTTCCGTCACACGTTTCTGTTCGGAAGTCTTTTCTCTCACATATCTGCTGATCGGAGCCGGGACAACTTCGCGTTCCCCAAAAATCCCCTTTTCCCGTTCTGCAAAATACTCCAGGTTTTCCTGTGCCGTATAACAGCCCGGAAGGACAAAACACAGATATACCCTGAGCAGCTGCTTGATAAAATTGTTCCGGTATCCCTTGTCTATCTTATTCAACAGATCAATGGCATCTTTGTCCTTTTTCTCATCTAAGATGATGTTAAACATATATACCGGTTTGGCAATCTTTTCACATTTCTTATCGACTGTCTCCAGCCTGACATAACGTTTACGGGCAAATGCATTCAATGTGAGCTTCACTGCTTTTGGGATGGATATCCTGCCTTCCCTGTAAAGAGACACCAGATCGAGATCGTGGTAGTGATACAATCGAATTCGTATCTTCAAATCAACCACCTGCCTTAGAATTCATGTGGCAAAACATGAAATACCCGCGGACATTTGCATATAGTAACGGCAGCTTGTCATTCCGGTTTCCTGGGATAACCGTCAGGGATTTCATTCCTTTGAAATGTTCCTTAAACTTATCCATCCATAAAGAACAGGTGCCTCCTGTAGGGATCAGGATATCATAGTCCCTCATATAGTTAGTCATGTTCTTCAGGGAAGCCACTGCCTCCTGGAATACCATCTCGCTCGCCCTTTCAACCAAAGGAGCGATCGGTACGGACTCCGACTGCATGGTCTCTTCATCCAGAACGTCAACATATCCTTTCTCAAGGAACTTCTGCATTGCAGGAACCCGGATATCCTCTCCGTATAAATCCCTTAATAAAGCAGATGTCTCTGACAGGATACGTCTCATGCCAATATTGGACAGGGATTCCTTCAGCACCAATTTACGGTTGATCAGTCCATACGGATCAAAGGTGCCAAAACCCACGTCTGCAATCAGGATATTTTTCAAAAAGAATTCTTTTGTATCCGGAAGAAAATGCCCAGTCTCATCGATCACTACGGAATAAAGGCTGCCAGCAGGCTGAGGCATAACAGCTACATTTTCAGGTTTCACCTGGATATCGTACTTTTTCCAGTTTCCTGTCCCGATCTTTAATTCAAATACATAATGTTCAGAAAATGCTTTTATGATCGACTTTTTGTCTTTTGTGATATAAGCGGTCGGAAGCCCCGTCTGAACGACGATCTCCTGCTCATCACTTTTTTTTCCATAAAGATTCTCACTAATTCCAAGTGCCATGCCGGTAGCGATCACAATCTTGAATTTCTTATTTGCATAACGGTTTCTTGCATAGAGTTCCGTTTCCGTTTCATTTGTATCATCCGAACCGATCTGGTTCTGCGCAGATGCCCCTACAAGATATGTCCCGCTCTCGTCGCGGTACAGAATATCCTTTTCATTTACAATCTGAAGTTCAGAATCAAGCTTGTGGGCAAAAGACGGAAAACAGAAATACTTGTTCGGAGCAAATCCCTTCAAACTGGAAAACCCTGCATCAATACCAAGGATCCATTTTTTAGGAAGTGCCATGTTCCGTTTGGCAATGATCTCCTGCTGTGTCCTTATTGTCTTTGTATCAATCAAAATCAAACTCTCCTCTCTTTAAATTTTCCCAAATAATATGAGAAAAACCGGTTTTCAAAAAATGAAAAACCGGTTTTCTGATTACTTGGAGCCACCCTCGTTTCTTAAATAGGCATCATCGGAAAGAAGATTTTTCTCTTCGCCCTTTTTCGGAACTTCTGTATATCCAAGGTAAAACTTATCACTGGACTTTCTGTAACAGACTGGTAACGTCGAGCCATCAGAAAGACGGAAATACAAACAGGTATCATCCTCATTTAATTCTACCGTCTGATCTTTAAGGTATGTAGCAGAATCAATCCCCTGTACCCCTGACTTTTTTATCAGTGTAAGGATTTCATCCTGCAGCTTCTCTTCTTCTGGGGAAGACATCACTTCATCCATACCTTCATCCTCAAAAACAATCTCTTTCACGTCTTCTTCCTGCTCTGGTTCTTCCGTTTCAGAGGGAACCGGAGTTGCTGTTACTTCGATTGTTTCTTTTTCCGGTAACGGATCTGTTTTTTTCTGACTGAAATGATGAACTGTCAGAAAGACTACCCCGCATCCAATTAGAATCATCCAAAATATCCTTTTTTTAAACATTTAACCCCCCTTTCTCTGTCTTATCCCGACAGGAAATCAATCCGCAGCACTATTTGGTCGAAGGCCCAGTGCTTTCAAAAATAAAATAAGCATCACTTGTTATATCGACTTCTGAGGCCATGTCAAAAGACCGGTTGATATAATTCTTTGCCTCACTGTCATTCGGATCATTTACAAGGACTTTATTTCCGTTTTCAACACCCCTGAGCACAATAAAATGTCCACCTCTTGTAAAGAGCCCGGCATGCTGCGAACTGATAACAGGATGTCCCTCTGATAAAGCTTTCAATACCTCATTAGCATCATACGACTCCCTGACAGCCCCACAGCCAAAGTGTTTCGCAGCTGCTTCGAAATAAGACCAGCTAGTTCCCGCCCCCCAGACATAATAGGAGTTTCCACACCAGGCAACCGCATCTGCAGGAGTGATCGTCGTTCCTGTCAGGTAACTGGCAACCATTGCAAAACTTGTAGGGCCACAGCCACATGCGGCTATATTGCTGCTGCCATATGGCACATTTGCATAATCTGTCTGCAAATAATGCGGAATCTTCATTCCGTTCGCAGGATACGTTCCGATTCCTCCAGAAGACCCAAGAACATGGTAAAACTGTAAAACTTTCGGTGGATATTTCTGGTCTTTAAAATCCCATTTACCTTTCTGCTGTATCTCATTCGCATCTGTCCTCTCTTTGTTCCCAGACTTAGTTTTTGCATACTCTAAAGCCTTATCCTCTGAATACTCCCCTTTACAGTAATCAACAAAGCCATCCGATTCAAACTCAAAAGCCTGTAGGATAACCCTCAGCCCGTCTACATCAGAGGGAGCCGGAGGGATTGCGGATTTATCAATTTTTGTCGTTGCCGTGATGCAGGCAGAAAACAATTCCGCCGCCAGCTCAATGGAATCTGCCCTGCTTAAGGTCTTTTTGGGATCCGGGTTTAGTGATGTTTTGGACATGTTAAAGATATCATCCTTTTTCCCATCGTAATGCCTCTGTTCTGCAAGAGCCTTGAACAGTTCAACATAGGCTTCAAATCCATATTCTTTGGCTGCTGCCTCCAGCTCCTCTTCATACTTTTTGATCTCATCGGACAGTTTTGCCTCGATCTTTGTATCTGCCCTTAAGCTTACATCCAGCCCGGAAAATTTCGTCCAGTCTGATACCTTATATTCAAGAAGAGCCATCTCCTTGTTATTACGGCACCACCAGACCTTATTGCCATCTGTGGCATATGGGTCAGAATTCCCCGATCCGCCCAGCGCAACCTGCTTTCCGATAAAAGACAGTATATTCTTGGATACGGCATTTGTATAATGGGTTCCATCAACTGTCTGATAACCGGATTTATTAAGCTCTCCATACAGGTCGATATACCCGACATCCGAGCTGAGTCCGTTCTTTAACGCACGGTTAAAAGATTCGATCTCGCTATTCGAAGTGTAGGGGTCATTCTGTACCGGACCTACAGATGCAAAATAGACAACTGCACCTTTTTTCTTCCATTCCGCAGCTTTCTGGTTGATCGCTGAAATATAGCTGTTCTGGTGGTACAGGTCGTTCACACCCATTAAGATTACAAATGCGGTACCGGAGGAGGCATAAGACTCTGCCTGTGGGAAAGCAGTACTCAACATCCAGTCATATCCCATACTTGACAGGCAGATAAAAGTATTCTTCGAATCGGAATTGACGTCCCTGAGTCCTTCCGTACGGGAATCCCCGATATAGACCACACGGTTTATGGACGCCTTTTTCTCATCATCCTTATCCTTATCCCCGTCGTCCGTATCACTGTCATCCTCAATAAGGTCATCATCCGTCTGGGATAAAACTTTCGTGAGCAGGGAATATTCTTCATCCCCGACTCTGGAAAGCAGGTTGTTCATAAGGTCTGTAAGTGAATCCGTCATGTTCGTAGACAGGGAATCCTTTTCTCCCAGAACATTGGAGTCATTCTTCTCATTCTTATCAGATTTCCCCGGTTCCGGGGTAGGGGTAAGCTTATCAAGGATGCTTTCATTTTTGTTTCCTCCAAGGATGCTGCTTGCCGCTACCTTTGAAACAGGAATCAGTTTCATTACTGAGGTGACAGATAAAGCCAGAACAGTAAATAAGATCAAAACATGTTTTTTCTTCATTCCGCACCTCCTATTTGACTAAAAATACTTCGGCATAGTTTACGCCTAATCTATCGCATTCCGCATGGGAATTTGCATCATTTCCCATATAGATATCAATATGGTTCCCTTTGATCGCACCCCCACAGTCTTCTGCTGTGTATACGATACCGTTTATCAGTACCTTGCTGCCATACGGGATCACAGACGGATCAACTGCTATTGAGTGGTTTTTTTGTAACGGATTACCCAGTGAACCAACCGGTCTTCCCTGTGCATCGTTGTAACCCTCATTACACTCATAACATCCACAGTAATAAGTAAGCATAAAGTTTCCAAGAGATACCGTTTTCTGTCCGGGCTGAAGTGTTTCCCCGGTGCCTCCGCCTGCACTCTGTGACCTGCCATGATAGCTTGCATAAACATTCTGGGCATACTGGACTCTTTCTGCCATATGAGCCAAAGGTTCTTTTGCGCAGCGTTCAAAGTTTGCACAGAAAACATAAGTAGCATATTCCACATCTGTCATCTTTTTAAATTCTTCCAGTGACTTCCTGGTATTTTTCGAATAGCCATAATCATGTCCGACATACATCCAGTCTCCGCCCTGAAGTTCCTGCAGCATGAAGTTGAACTGCACTGTAATATCATTGTTCGGCCATCCAACCCCCTGCTGGTTGCAGAACTGAAGGAATGCAGTTTTTCGGTCATACGACCACTGACACATACCAACACCTTCTCCATTATCCTCCACTGCATTAAGGGCAATATCGTTAGGACCGCCTCCGGATTCCCACATAAGATTTCCGATGGCACCGGCAGCTGCCTCTTCTGAGTACCCGGCATTGATAAGTCCAAACCACACTTTTTCAATGTTATTGCTTCCTACAAGGGTACTGGATAACGGATCTAACGCACAGGTCTGTTTTAATGCACAGCTGAAGAGTTTGTCGAAATAATACGTGGTGACCGTAACATCCAGATGACGGTGTCCCGGACAGTAATACTCATCCTCTCCGTCAGCATTTTTACGGCTGGTGCATCCTCCGCAGTATGTAACAGTAACATTTTTCTCCACATCATGGGAACCATTAAAAATTCCCACAAGATAGGATCTGATCAGGTTCTGATATGTGCCGTCATATTCCGATTTGTCGATATCGTAAAGATCCATGAACTCATAAAGCTTCTCACGGTCTGCATACCGGATCTCATCAGTCAGTGGACTGGGGACATATTCTTCCAGATTAAAGTCAAATAACACTGACATCAGGCAGAGACACTCTTTGATATTATTATCCCCGTTTACCATACCAACTTCATTTTCCCAGTCTTTATAGACCGTTTCGTTTTTTTCATCCCTGTAATTGATCGTAACAGTCTCATAGGAAGAATCAGAGCTGAGTTTTTCAAGATAATTCTTGAACTGATTATGACAGGTGTCCAGGGCATCCACATACTGCTGTCCTACTAACATCACAGTGTCCGAATCATCGCTTTCCTCCATCTCCCCGCCATTAAACGAGAATATGGCAAGGATGATGCCAATGATCACTGCCGCCACCACGAGTATGATGAGCAGAGGGAATCCTATAGACAGTAATGTGGAAACAATGGAAATAAGAAAGTTGACCACATACATCGCCGCTTTGGTGACGACCACCATTACCTTTGCAACTACCTTTGAAGATACCTTTACTAGATTCGCAGCTGCCTTTGAGGACATCTTTGCAGCCCTGGCAGAGCCCTTAGCAACGATCTTGGCCCCGGCTCTGTCCACGGAACCGATAACCTTTCTGGTAAGTCTCGTACCTCCCCTTATCGCACTCTTCATCTGGTGCTTGTAAGTCTGTTTGATCACCGGGGTGACCACTTTACCGGATGCCCTTGCCATCATGGTTCCGGCTTTGGTCATCTGATGAGCCTGTCTGAGAGAACGCCCCACAACCTTCCCTGCAGCCTTTACGGGCTTGATTGCAGTCCGGGCTACTTTCAGGCTCCTTCTTGCCATAGTATAGGTAAACATCATTCCCTCGATGGTACTGTTTTCCGTTTGGCGCATCATCTGCTTCAGTTTCCGCCGAAAGTCTCGCACCAGCCGCGCCCCGCCTCTTTTCAGGGAACGCGCAGCACCTTTCATTGAAACCCGGTTATACTCGGAAAGCTTATGGATATTGTTGATCCCGAGATAAGCCTGTGCTAACAGCCTGTCTTCTCCGGACAACTTTCCTTTCTTTAATGACTTTTTCAGTTTTCTCGCATTGGGTTCAATCCCTCTTTCCCGAAGGGACTGCTTTACAACGCCGTAATAATTATTGATGCCTTTTGCATTGGTCGGGTTTACGATCTTATCCAGCTTCCTCATGTTCCCGCTCATCCGGATATAGGACTGGACTAACGCTTTATCTTTTTCTGCAATGGAACCGCTTTTTAACATTTTCCTAAGATCTTTTATGTCCGTACCATAGCCTTTTGCCGTAAGCCTGGAACCCGTATTTTTAAACTGCTCAACGGTGACATAATTACGCCCCATCCTCTGCCTCAGAGCCTTTGCCGTTGCATTCCGGAAATCCGAATGTGCGTAGAGGGACTCAAAGAAACCGTCTTTACGGATGTTATGCAGCATTACCCTGCTGACTATAGTCGTCGACACTCCGCTCACCCTGTTGTAGGCAGTCTTTACTCCCGGTATCAGGATATATCTTCCAACAGTATTATATGCGACAGACGTTCCGTACCCGGTATGAGTCTGCTTCATCTGGCTGGTAGGGAGCGCCGAAGTGAAGACTCTTTTTTCACCACGCGTCACCGTTCCAATGGCCATATGTCCTATATTATTTCCTCCCGGAGGAGCATTGAAAATGATCGTAGCCCCGGTTGCCGATGCAGCTGCACTTCTTCCACCGATACTGCCTCCTGATCCGGCAGAAGCAACGACCTTGGAACCTGCATCCGTAGTGGAACTTGCACGTGATGCGTCGGTCGTACTCCTGATATTTCCGGTATATGGCCCTTCCTCTTCCTGTCTTCCACTGTCCCTGAAAGGATTGAACTCATTTGCCGGATCACTGAAAGCATCCGGGGCAGAATCCCTGTTATCCGTCCGCCCGGCCTGTTTTTCCTCCCATGCCCTCTGTGCATCACTTTCTATCTGGTTGGACTCGCTCTGGTAACGGGAATCTGTAACCGGGGAATCCGTATTTCTGAGTCCGTTTACGGGAGGGGAAGCAGCATTCCTTGAGTCCTCTGCATGTGATGCTTCCGTATTCCGGGATATATCTGCCGGATAATCCGTAGCATTCCTTGTCAAATTGGAATACGATGGCTCCACTTTCAAACCGGAAGACGGAGGAGTACTTTTTTCGGTTCCCGGAATCTGGTCCGGGGTGGACGTTAGCCCCGTATAGGAAAAATCTTCTGAAGGATCCTTATCCGGCTTCCTTGAGAACCCTTCATTCCAGCCCTGGCTGAAATCGTCCTGTCCAGATGACCCTTTTCGGATAAACGATCCGTTCTGGTCAACCTGTTTTTTCCCTGAAGGAGCTTTAGAACCTTTAGACATCCATATATCTCTCCTTTCTATGTAAAATTGATCCCTGGACCTGACAGCAAAAGCCAGAAAAGGTCGCAACAGGATCAGCAATAATATGATGAACACGGGAAAACATAAAAAAAACAAGGCACCGTAAGTGCCTTGACAGAAATCATTTTTTTGCAAAATTCAAAAGCTTTTCATGGGCGATATTGATGCCCTTCATGATACATTCATCTTCTTTCGTATTGTCGCTGTGGAACCTCTTTGCCAGGTAATGATATCGGAGCTTCAAATCCTCCGCAGTCACTTCCCCTATCTTCTTAAACCCGAACACGTATAAGGCATTCTTAAGGGAGATATGATCTGCCATCAGCATACCCCGGATTTCCTCCTCATCCGTATGGTACTCATTTTTCTGTTCTATCCCAAGTTCTTCCTCCGGTTCATTCCACGGCTCCCATTCCTCCTCAGGATCTTCACCCGTCGCATCCCTGTAAAGCCTCCGGTTCATCTTCTTTATATTTCTGGGACATATGGTATAATAAAACGGAAACAGTAAAAACTTGAGTCCCCTGAAGATATAACGGAACCCCTTTCGTATAAGATCGTATAAAAAGAATACCAGAATCTCTGCCACGACCACGACCGGAACGATCCAGTTCCTGTCACTGTTTTCATGTACAGCCCATATGCCTAAAGAGAGGAATACCAGTTCATGAAATACAATATACCTCTTTCTCCTCTTAAACAGGTTCTTGTCTATAGAATCAATGCATACATACACGATCCACAACGGAATCGATATGATGTAAAAAAGTCCAAATAATCTTTCCAAAATTCTCCCTCCTGACCTGCTATTTAAACCGCCCCCGGATACTGTTAATCGAATACAGAAGCAGCAGCAGGACGGACAGTGATAAAACAAAGTAAAGGATCGTACCGAAACTCAGTATTTCACATAAAACAAAGCTTCCAACAAACACAGCAGCCGTAAAAATAAGTCTCCATATCCTTTTCCTTATGTGGAACACACGAAATGCCACGCCTGCCAGAAACACACTGATAAGAAGCGCAGCTATCGCAAACCCCTGTTCATATCCTGTCCTGCCGACATGGAACCCGAATATCCTGACCGTCCTGTCTAACGACCTGTGTATCCCTTCCATATACCAGTTCATATAACCCGTCCCGGTCTCAACTTTTTTCCACTCAGAACCGTTCATGTAATATATGATGCTTTTTACCTTTGACGCATTTTCCGACGTAAGTCCCAACGCCGCAAGAAAAGGGCTGAGGTTGTCCTTATAACTCATGATATAATTCACGTTATCTAAGATCTCCCTTAATCTCAGAACATAAGAAGGAAGGTTTCTCATGATGGGTTCAAGGCAGGCAGATACTCCTGTTGCCACAAGGAGAAAAACCGTCTTATACAGACTTCTCCTAAATATCTTTCCCAGCAGAAAACCAAGCAGTAAACATACAGCCGCCGTAAACACAGACAGAAAGAGCAGGTCTATACCGACGCTGCGGATATCAAGAAAACTGTTATCCATCGCCTGTGTATACAGATCAAATAATCTACCTATCATCTTCATAATCCAAATCTCCAAAAGAGGGAGGGAAATCTCCCTCCCTGATACTCATACCAGACCGGACATCATATCCACAATCTCTTTAACAGTGTCTCTCATTTTGCCATCCACATAGCCCTGTTTGACAAAATGAGGAAAATAGAATTTTGCAAGCATCTTTACAATCGTATCTACATATGCCATTTCCTGTTCACTGGCACCATTTCTGTCCACCATTTCGGAAAACCATGCCAGGGCGGTCAGCGCAGAATCAGTTGTATCTACATGATAATTAACCGGGGCACAAACAGACCTCTCCTCTTCTACATCATCCTTGTAGTCCGGTTCCTCAGGATCATCATAGCCTGCGTAATCGGCGTTGTCATATCCATCATAAGGATCTTCAATATCATTCTCTCCGAAGAAATTAGAATCGTCATAAAGAGAAACCATATCCTTGATTTCCTGCTTACGTGCAGCAGCCTGGGCTTTCTCTTCCTCATGGCTCTTTTCTAAAACAGTCTGGGTTTTCTCTTCTCCCGGACACTGTTCCGTAGATGACTGATCTTCCTTAGGATACTGTTCTGTCTGTAACACAGGTCGGGCTACAGGCTCTTCCGTCTGCTGTCCTGCCAGATCAACAGGAACAGATGGTTTTGGCGGTTCCGGCACATGGAATCCTGGAGCAGCAACTGGCTGTTTGGACACTCCTTCCAAAACAGGCATCTGCTGTCTGGATGCTTCCGGGACCGATTCTGAAACCTCCTGGGTATGCATCACAGGTTCAGAAACAGGGATATGCGTCTCAGGCTCAGAAACCGCCGGATGTTCAGGTTCTTCCTCTTTTGACGTCGCCTGAATTTCCTTTGGCTCCTCCATTACTTCCTGTGGGCCACTTTCTGATATATTCTCCTGGCTCGATCCATCATCTGAAGACTCCTGTTTTTTCTGGAATCCCTTACGGTACATATTCAGGATCTCCTTCGGTATCATCTGATGCTCATTGAAGATCTTATGCAGGGCTTTCTGTTTATCATCATCCAGATGAGAGATCATAGCCGCTACATCGACTGGGAGCAGTCTGTCCTCAACTGCATTTGTGATCCATGGAGCCGCGGATGTAGCAATGAAAGCTGTCTTATACGCCTGTCTGGTTCCGACATTAAGTTTCTCCGCCAGCCTCCGGATCAAGGCAGAACCTTTAAACTCTTCATCATTACGGCTCTTCTCCTGATATAGCATATAAAGGGTTTTCACTCCTTCAAGATAATTGCCGTCCTGATAGTTGCGGCTGCTCAGGTTCTCCTCATACATGACGATCTGTTCATCGATCGTGTTTTCAATCTGGTGTGGCTGGATAACACATGGGATCCCTTTTGAAAACCATCCATATCCTTCCTCTATCCCCTGCTTTATGGCAGCAAACCTTCTGTGACCGCCTATGATCCTGTATGTAGTCCCATTTTTTTCCGGAAGGACATCGATTGGCTGCCTTAATCCGTTTTGGCGGATACTCTCCTTTAAATAATCTATGTTGTTGATGACGGCATTGTTTAACTTGTTTTCAACAATGTTCTCCGGAAGGATGAACGTAAAACGCATCACCGCAAATTCCTTCTCTCCTGTTGACTTTTTTCTGCTCATAATGATCCTCCTTAGATTATTGATATGCGCGTCCAAGACACATGGACTTGATGTCCTGCTGTCCTTTGATATAGTTAATTCTAACACTCCCCTCCTTTCCGTCTTTCTGATACGAAAAAACAGAAACGTTTTTTCAGCGTAATATGATAAAAAATATTTTTTTTAATTATCCTGCTGAAAAAAAATAGACAGCCACGTATCCCTGTTATGTGACATGACATTTGAGACGCATATGGAAAGGGAATTTCTGACCGTAAATAACATCACTTTCTTCCTTGCCCTTGATACTGCCGTATTCAGAATATTTCTGGTAAGCAGCACTCTCGGCTTTTCCGGAAGCATGACATAAACATCTTCATATTCCCCACCCTGCGACTTATGTACTGTAATGACATCTGCAGGAAGGATCTCATCCAGATCGTATTCTCCCAGGGAAACCGTTTCATCCCCAAGACTTACCGTCATGCCGTTGTGGATCTCTGTGATCACCCCTACATCTCCGTTGCAGTATCCGGCCTTATAATTATTGCTCACAAATACAACCTTGTCCCCGGCACGGTATACATAATCATGATAGATCAGACTGTCTGCATCTGCGGGGCCTTCTAACGTCCTGTTAAGCACCTCTGTCCCTACTTTCCCCTGCTTGGTCGTACTTAGGATCTGATGTTTCATACAGTCTTCATCTTTGGGATAGTAATACAACAGGGCTCTCTTTGCAGCCTCATCAGACTCATACCGTCCGATAAAAAACTGTTCATCGGCGATCAGGTCAGGATCACCTTCCAGGATCTTCTTACAATTCTGTACGATGGAAGACTGGGCATCCTGTCTCATGAACTGGTTCAGCGTCACCGTACAGAAGGTATTGCTGTTTAAAAGGTCTCTGAATACAGAGCCGCAGCCAACGCTTTCGATCTGATCCGGATCTCCGCAGAGAATGATCTGGCATCCGTTTGGGATAGCGCGGAGAAGCAGATAGAAGATCTCCGTGTCCACCATGGACATTTCATCCACGATCAGAAGGTCGCATTCCAGCTGGTCATTCTCGTTTTTTCCCAGATAGTCATTCCCATAAGGGATCAGCTTTAAAAGTGAATGGATCGTTGATGCCGGATAACCGGAAGATTCCTTCATGACCTGGGAAGCCCTTGCAGTCGGCGCACACATGCACACCTTGGCTTTCGGATTCTTCTCCTTATACAGACGAATCGCACCGCTGATGGTCGTTGTCTTTCCTGTCCCCGGCTTTCCCGGCATAAGGATCACATTGTTTTTATTCATGGACGAAAACAGGCGTCTCTGTGTGTCAAGGTAACGGAATCCCTTTTCCTTCTCCATCATCATGACATCGTTCAGAGTGATGCCAAGGTCTTTGGGGATATCCTTGATACGGTTCAGATGCTTGTAAATGTCGTATTCCTGCAGATACCTCCTTTTAAAGAACAGATAGCCATCCCTGACCATGATCTCCGGGATTGTGTTGATGACTGCAAACAGATAGACAGACGAAACGGACTTTATCCACGCAGAGTGCCTGATCAGTTCATTAAACGTGCGGATATATCCTTCAATCGTGATCCTGGTATTTCCCTTTGATTCGTTGATACGCAGTACTTCTATTGCAGCTGATTTCATCCTTGTCACAGACAGCCTGGAAAGTCCGTAATGCCTTGCCAGGAAATCCTTCTTGATGAAATCCATGCCTACCTTCTCCCCTGCCGAATACGGATCTTTTTTCAGGGCACCTATGGCATTTCCCTCATAAATTGTCTGAAGCCTGGATATCTGGCTGTATTCCAGTCCGCATGACAGCAGCTCTTCATAAGTTGACTGCGTCAGGTTGATACCCCTGAGCTTTTCCATAAGACTGTCCCTGTATACCTTGGACCTCTTGATCCCTTTAAAGAAAGCCTCTGTGTCCATGTCAAGCAGCTTCATGATATTCCCATCCAGCCTGTCCAGGAGCATGTTTGCGGTCTTTGGGGAGATCCCTTTAATGTCCTGAAGGAAAAACAGACTGCTCTCCCTGGTGTTGGAATAGACCTTTGCTGTCTGGATGTCGTAAATATATCCGTTTACCTGTATGACTTCCATTTCAAGCGGGATACCGGGGATTGCCATAGGGATGACCCCCCGGCAGAGCACCTGATGTTTATCATTACACTCTATGTCTTCCGTAACGAGGAACCAGAACATGGCATATCCGTTCCCCTCGTCCTGCGGTCTGGTCAGTCGTACCAGTTTTCCATGTATAAGCATTCAAGCCACCTCCTGGAAATTGATTTCACATATACTCTATATGACAAAACAGGTTTTGTTTTATCAGACGAAAAAACAATGCTTTGAACAGACTGAACGATGGAGCAATTCATCCGCAGACGAATACATAGAAGCCCCCTCTCAGTCCAGCCAAACGCTCATATCCTGCATCCTGAACGAAACCAGTAACGGATGGGTACTCAATCTGTTCGAGATCAATAAAGCAGATACATCACCTCTTCAGACCAAAACATCCGCGAACCTCCCGGCAGTAGGTTTTAACTTTTCTGATGGATACCGGCCACAAAGCAATCCTCCAAAGTCTGTCCGCAGCAGAAAGACACTCAGGATTTCCCGGCTCCACATCCAGTTGTATGTTTGGACTCGTTCCCACTGTTCAACTAAAGGTCATCTCTCTGCTCAGGAAAACCAGACATGCCTGTGGGATACTGCATCGCCATTGCTTACCTTCATAAAACAACCCGCTTCTATATGCTGACAAACGCAAGAGAGGTCTCATTTCTGCCACACTACAAACGACCTCCATCCATTTTTCAAGGACATCATCCGCAGCGGACTGGATATCCACTCCCATGAGAGAACCGGTTTCCTCTACAGCCATAAACAGAGACATTCCTGACCTTACGAGCAGAAGGAATACCTGGTATGATAAATTCCTTTGTGCATGGAAAAAAGTGAATTCGAATTCACTGTTTTGTATTTCAAAGTATATTATTACAGGTCAGAATCACATAAGCAACCCATCCCATATCACACTCAGATCCATTGTCTGTATAGAGATAATATCCACTCATTCATCAGTAGGACTCCATGGTTCCCTGTGCATAGCTGGAAGGATAGAACCAGAATAATCCCCCTGACAACCCATCTGCTGCCGGATTCAGAATCACGACTTGCCATTACCATTGAGATGGCACTCATGTTCTTTATTTAAGGACTATCAAGACAGTGAGAGAAACTGTGAACCACAACTGCTGCCATGTCTGTCGCAGGGTGAAAAAAAGTGAATTCGAATTCACTTTTTTGTATTTCAAAGTATATTATCAAAAGTCAACTCCTCTGGCTATCCTGCTGACCATCGAATTCCTTATCAATATCCGCAGCCGGAATCTTACGTACAGCCTATACCTCTCGTTGATGACTTTAAGGACCTCACTGACTTCCGTAGCCAGTAACGTAAAACTTTGCCAAGAACTCCCACTTTGGAGCATACTCCTCTGGGATCTCGAAGAGGTATAAAACTCTGACATTGAGGAAAGTATCCAACCCTGTCCGCCACTGTTCCTGATGGATAGTAGGAACATAGTAACCCCTCTGTCTGGACCTTGTGAGGAATCTGCTTTGTTAAGCTGATTGACACATCCAGAGATTTATCAATGCCAGAGTTTACATACATGAAGTTAATATGACAGGATCCCATGGTACAATCCCATGTCTACCATTTGTCCAGTTCGATAATGCAGAACCTCTGTTGTAATGAACCGGGAGGTAATTGGTTCCGACTGTCCTGTGGTATATGTAATGGTAGTACAGTATATTGCATGATGCTCTGTACATCTATGCTCCTTAGACTCTTCTGTTGACCCCACGGATGATTCATTTGTGGGACTTTGCTTCAGATAATCAGGATTACCAGAACGAAAACCACTGTTGCTCAAGAAGCCTGCCCCCGGTGCTTATCGTTTAACCTGGGACTTGCCATATCCGGATGGATCCTGATTTACGGTTTATAGCCAGTTGACTCTATCCCTGTCTTACATTCATCTGACAATGACAGAACTTCTCCTATTGTCTGTCTCCGTATTCTAATAGTTGTAGTACATAGGCATCCCTGGAGTTCTTTTAAAACTCAAGATAGTAAAAATAACAAACATGTTCCGCAGTTGCGTTCGTCTGGCAATTCTGACTTCTCACGCTGATTTCTGACAGTTCGGCATCACTGCCAGCCCACCTGATTCTCCTGTCTTAAGCTTTCATACTGACAGCAGCTTCTTTGATATCGCGAGTCCATATAAACTATGTACCGTAATACCATAACGTCCCGTCAGGCTTTTAAAGCTTAAGAAACTAAAAATAACAAACATGTTCCGGCTTTGCTTTCTTCTGACAACTATTACTGTTTCTCTATTATTTTCAGACTTCTGTTTTAATTATGTTATGAGAATAAAGGGGATTTATTGGCCGGACAGACCATTGGATATCATTAAAAACGTATTACTGCCGAAAGAAAGGCAGGTTGAAACAAATAAATTCATATTAATTTTAAGCCCGGAAACCACACACCCTTGGGTATGTGGAGGAAGGGCCTTTTTTTACAAAAAAATAAAAAATATCTTATTCTTTTACTTTCTCCTGAAAAATTCGTCATATTAAACATGCGTGAACATAAGCTGATGAAATCCGCTGAAAGGAGGGACACTGATGCCAGCAAAAGAACAGGACGTGACGATATCCATAAAAGCAAAACTGTATCCTGACCAGAACACAATTGAAGAATTTAAGAAACTGACTACGGCATACAGTGAGGCGGCAACATGGCTTTCTGACCTTATGTTTAATGACTTTTCCAGTCCGGAAATGATAACTGACTGCAGGACACTGCATGATAAATATTATTACGACATAAGACAGAAGAAAGACATGAAGTCACAGCTTGCAGAAAGTCTCATCAGATCCGTATCCGCAAAGTACAGGGCTATTGACACAACACTTAAGAAACAGTATTACGCTTATACTGATACAGATGGAAATACGGACAAATATAGAAAAGACCTGAACTGGCTGCAGCATCCGGTTGTGTACAGACGGCCACAGGCAGACCTTGTCAGAGGGCGTGACTGGAGCTTTGTAAACGATAAAAACGGAGGGCTCCTTCTTTCTATCGCTACGCTTACAGGTCGTACAAAAGTAAGATTTGTAGTAAAAGGATCTGAGGATATCCTTAACGATTCAGACATGCCGGGCTTAAACATCGAAAACCCGAAATGGAGATTTGGAGAAGCGAAACTTCTTTCCTCCGGCGGAAAATGGTTTATGCATATTTCAGTAACAGCAAAGCTTCCGGTAACTGAAAACGAAGACATTTCAAATATTGCCGGGCTTGACCGTGGGCTTGTCAATATTGTTACTGTTGCTGACCAGAGTGGTCTGACCGCACGATACAGCGGCGATGATGCAAGAAAGATCCGGGCAGGGTACAACAGGACCAGAGCCTCACTCCAGAAAAAAGGGACTCGCGGGGCAAAACGTGTATTAAAGAGATTATCCGGCAGAGAGAACGGCTATATGAACGATGTAAATCATTGTCTCACCAAGGCACTCTGCGAAAACTATCCGGAAGATACACTGTTTGTGCTTGAAGACCTTACCGGAGTATCTTTTGAAGAACGCAACTTCCACTCTAAGGAACAGACAAATGAGCTGCGGTCGTGGGCGTTCTATGATTTTGGAGAAAAATTAAAATACAAGGCGGCTTTAAGGGGACAGCAGGTGATTGAAGTGGATGCATACAAAACATCACAGAGATGCCCTCACTGTGGAAGATATGATAAAGCAGCCAGGCATCGTGATACACATGAATATATATGCCCGGAATGTGGGCACATAGAAAATGACGATGAAGTCGGGGCATTAAATTTAATGTTTCTTGGTGCTGAGTATCTGAAAGGCGATAATACCCCATCTTTTACAAAGATGGAGCCAAGTGGTAAGAAGCGGAAGGCTAAGGCAGCAAAGAAGAATGCGGAGAATACGATAGCAGAAAATGCTTTTGTATTAATCCGATAAAACATCGTTTAAACTGATTTAATTTTTACAATGGGGGCATGGTATGGTGTACCTTAAGGTTTGACAGCCTGACCGTAAGCTGTACCTGTCAAGTGTCCCGAAACCGCGGCGACCCTGAAGGATTTCCAGGTACTGTTGTGGGAGCAGAGATGGCATCTGGCCTGAATGCGGACGAACCACAATGCCAGCGGTAAGCCCAGCCTTGAGGATTGTGCTGGTTTGAGATATCTACCTTCGGTGGGTATTGCAAGCCACATACCCTTGGGTGTGTGGTATTTTGACAATAACATACAAATCCTGTTGCAAATTACTGCTTTTGGACACGCAAATAAGACCTTTGTGTTTAAGGTCTTCTAAAATAGTATTCAATTACATTTCTTCGTATCAGGCAGTCCAGCAGAGTGACTTCTCAAAGAATTTTCCTCTGAACGGAATCCATCCGAACTTCTTTGCATCGTTTTTCCTGCTGATTACCGTACGCTTGGATATATGCAGCTCTTCTGCAATCTGCGCAACAGTCAATCCTTTATAAAACAGGCTTGTAACTGCCTTTGTCATTGCAGTCTTCTTGTCATCCATTTGTTTTACGTATTCTTCTTTCGGCATTTTTTTCTTTGGCACATGGAAATATTCGTCGCTTTGAAGACCAAAGACATCATTCAGTGTTTCATTTTTGATCTTATAAGTGGAATCCGCCTTAGCTTCTTTTATATACGCCTGAGGCATGATGATCCCCTGTCTGCGGAATGTCTGGTCGATCAGAAATACGATCTCGTCATCTTCATACCCTACGTCCATGGCAAAACACCAGAACCAGTACAGGATCTTTTTCATCTGCTTCCATTCAAGCTCCTTGAGATCTTTCTTCTCCCGGATCATCCTGCGGAGGGAATTCAGTCTGCGGATCGCTATGAACTGTTTTGTGGTGGAAAGGCCTTCCCGATACAGCATGTCATTGTTGATATATACTTTCAGGGCACGTCCTCTTACAGGGAACCTTTTGCCAACTTCCTCCCATATCTCTGACAGGGAGTATTTTGTTTCCATATTGTAAAGCAGCTCTGTTTTTCCTTTCAATGTGCGTACGTCCTTAATACCAGGCACCATGATCCCTTTTGTCTTATAGATCGGCTTTGCACCCGGGCACAGATATGCGATTGCTTTCTCCAGCAGATGACAGCTGGACTCCATTTTCTGGCACACAGGAAACTTTAATACCCAGACATACTGGTACACTTTTCCTTTTCCGGACTCTTTGTAAAGCATGAATGTCGGCATCATGCATGGGAAGGCAAGGACAGGATCTGTCGTTTCGATCCCTACAGCCTGAATGACCACCCTGCCATCATCATCCCTTGCTTTTTCCGATATATAGGATACTGCGTTGTCTCTTTTGATCCAGTCCTCAAAGATCTTGAACATATAGACAGCCTTGCCGACCAGGACCTTCATATCATACTTGAACATTTTGGATACGGATATCAACGCATCCATGTCTTTTCGTACTCTCTTATTTGCTTTCTGTATTTCCATGAATTTTTCCAGGCTGGAATCTTCATTTTCCTTCCAGCCTTTCTTTCGCATGGAAACTTCCGCTTTCTTTTTTTCCTTATTATAAAGCTCCATCTGTTTCCTCCGTAATCTCCACACTTGTATAAAGGATCTTTCTGATACGTTTCAGTATTTTTTTCTCTTCCTCATCGATCGGCTCCGGATGATGCATGTCCAGCCACATAAAAAACGGCACAAACCTGTCCGGCAGTTTCCCGTCTTCCATGACACAGACCAGATCGTCTGATGAAGGGATATAATCAGTTGCATAGGACAGTTTCTTTAATCGTCCTTCAAACTCGTCATAATCCTTTTCCGGTATCTCCATAAAAAAAGCCTCCTTTTACGACGTTTATCTGAAGGATAAAATGAAGAATAGTTATTTTTTTGTGGTACGAAAAAACCGCCTGCCGGTACAACCGACAGACGGTATTTTTAAACAGATTTCTCTCTTTACATTCCAAGTTCATTAAGAAAATCTTCAAGCTCCGCAGCTGCCCCTGCGCCATTGTCTTTCATCCGCAGGCTTTGGAGGATGGATTCGTAAGACTCAAGTCCGACATCCTTGATACAGTAGATACTGAACTCCTCATCTTCACTGTAAAGATATGCTTCTTTTCCTTTTACTGAAGAGGAAAGGACGTTTTTCAGGATGCCGTTTTTATCGATATAATATCCGATCAGGCTCGTATACAGGGACACTGTCAGATCATTTGTGAAGATCAGAACAGGTGCGTTATACTTTTTAAATGCCATCCTGGTAAACATGGGGATATCATTAAAATCCACCTGTGGGACATAGATACAGATCGAAGGTTCCTTCTTTCCGCTTTTTTTCTGAGTAGCAACTTCTATGTTAAGTTTCTTAGTGACCTCATTAAACTGGGCGATCTTATACTGTCTTCCTTCCTGTCTGGAATCCAGATCCGTGATGTGTGCCAGTTTTACTTTCGGATCGTCCGGTTCCTCTTTATTTCCCAGTTCCGTATCTTCGATGTTCTTTGGCATGGAAATAGCCTTAAGGGTTTCCTTGCCCTCGTCCGGAGGGGCAACGGACATATCTGCATAAGTATCTGAAACAGAATTTAAGAAGATGATCTTTCCGTTCTCATCTTTCTCTTTTGTGATATCGAACATATTCTTGCTGTCCGCATCGCCGGTATATTTATAACGGGGATGTTTTTCCAGCGGGAATTTTTTATCATAAAACGGATTTACGTTTTTCACAAAAACAAGGCAGCAGTCCGGGGGCATGGTACGGATCTCATCCATGGTCATGAGTTCCCTCTTCTGCGGACCGAAATTCATGCCGCCGCTGCCCTTTTTCCCTGTGCTGACACTCTCCCCTCTCTTCCGGATCGTGGCGCATCCAAGCTGCTTGGAATAATAATCCGCAGTTGTCTGCTCCTGGGTTCCCAAAAGGATATTCGTATCATGAGGTAAGCTTCAGCTCATCCTTCGAAAAGGACTTGCATCCACTCCCTCCCAAACCGCACGTACACCTCTCGATGTATACGGCTTTCCGCTTATCATTTGCGGTGTTACGAATGAATTAAATTATGGCATTCGGGGCATACCACGAGTGTTTTCCGTCTCCTTTTTCGCATGAGTAATACCCACTCTGTATTTCCCTTTAAATCTTTGAGTTTCTTAACTTGGTGTATTACCAGATTTCTACAGTCTTTTTGGCATAATTCACAAGTATGACGTTCCACTCTCTGTTTGAGAGTGTTAGTTTTGGCATATTTTGAAAACTGCGGAAGCTCGCTTACATTATCAAACTTTGTAGCACATTCCTTCCGTTTATAACCATCCCTGTAGAATGTTGTTGTTTTCATTCCCTGCCTTGTTTCATACGCAACTGTAAATAATTCGTTTCTGCAATATCTCCGCTTAATCTCATGAACATTCGTCTTATACTTGCACGCAAATGTTTTATACATGCTGTATTTCATTACATTGGCAAATCTCCCTATTTTAAAGGAGTCATTCGCTATGGAGTAATAATTATATAGTCCACGGACTTCTGCATTGTATCTTGCGAGAATTTCAATATCGCTCTGGTTTACCAGTTTTCCCCTATGAAGGGCTACAAATCTCTCTTTTCCGTTTTCGTTGATTTTGATTTTCATTGCTTTGTATTCAATTAACTTACCTACCCATTTTTCGCGTGGAACATACAGTTTAACAACTCCTGTCTGACATCTCTGAACCCTTCCGTTAGAAGCCTTCTGTAGCGTCTGCGCTCTTGATACCGTAATGTCGTAACCTAGAAATCTTGCTCTGTTTCCAGTGTGCGTAACCTTTGTCTTAGTGTCTGACATTTCTAATTTCAATGCTTTTTGCAGGAATATTTTCACGTCTTTCTTGATAGCTTCTGCATCTGCTTTGCTACCAATAACCCCGATGATAAAATCATCCGCATATCTCGTATACTGCACCCTTTTATAATTACTGTCGTTATAGACGTAAGGTGTTGTAGATTTTTCAATCATTTCCAGTTCCTTAAGATTTTTGCATCTGATTTTCTTTTCTTCATCAGACAGACTATCCCATATCTCTCTGCCCTTTTTCCTATATCTGTATGCCTTACCGACACTGGACTTATATGCAGTAGAAAAATGTTTCTTCTTGGCTTCTGTATTGAAGTTTTCTGCATAATTTCCCATAAATTTGTCCAATTCATGAAGGTAAATATTTGCCAGCACTGGACTGACTCCCGACCCCTGCGGCACTCCGCTATAGGTTCTGTTGAATGTCCATTGTTCCATATATCCTGCTTTTAGGAATTTCCATATAAGCTGGATAAACGCTTCGTCATCAATCCTCTTTTTCAAGAGGTCGATAACTACATGGTGGTCGAAACTGTCAAAACAAGCGTGTATATCTCCTTCCACAAACCAGTTCGCACCAGTAAAGGTGTTCTGTATCTGTTTCAGTGCTGTCTGACAGCTTCTGTTTGGTCTGAACCCATGTGATTTATTACTGAACACAGGCTCATAAATACTCTCCAAAATCATCTTAACGACTTCCTGCACGAGTTTATCATCCCCCGACTGAATACCCAGAGGACGTTTTTTACTGCTGTTTTTCTTTGCAATATATTCTCTTCTTGCAGGCTTAGGTTGGTAACTTCGGTCTTTTAAGGATAAAATAATCCTCTCAATTCTCTCGTTACCCATGCCATCAATCGTTGTTCCATCAGCTCCGGCAGTCATACTGCCATCATTTGCGTAGATATTTTTATACGCAAGCCAATAAAACTCCGGATTGTACAGATTTCTGTATAATCTCTGAAATCTGTAAGTTTCATTCTTTGACTTTTCCATCAAATTTTTCAATACCTCAGTTGGATTTCTCAATGCCTCTCGCACCTTCCTTCATTTTAGTATTTTCTGATAAGCTGCTCCCCTTCGCCATGTGAACGTCATTAACGTCTCGGACTACTATGGG
>OLRW01000303.1_pt1 | contig 43094 bp, 48 predicted proteins | sample 1672701 | NCBI WGS metagenome assembly OLRW01 (sample SAMEA3136715, study PRJEB25190) | human gut metagenome | biome: human gut; feature: human-associated habitat; material: faeces | place: Austria | collected 2013
CAGCTCCGCCCTTGTACAGCATTGATGAACCATCATTGCATACGACAGCTGCGAAATTGCTCACGCCAAAATCTATGGCACATATGTTGTGCCTGTCTGCGTTATCCGTGACAGAATTTTCACTTTCGAGAGTGAGACACAGGATATATCTTCCATAATAAGGCTTGATTTTAACCTCTTTGAGGACGGAATCAGCCTCTACATTTGAAAGATAAAAGCGTTCTTTTATACCCGGAAGCTTTAAATTAGCACCATGGCCTGCAGGATATAAAACGGCATCCTGATTAGTAATACCGAATGTGATAATGTTATGTTTCTGGTAGTGCGGCATCTGAGGTTTCCCTAAAAACTTTGACGAATCCTGTTTGTAAGCCTTTAAGGATTTCAGCCAGTTTGAGAAATCAGTCACTGCATGTTTGATAACAGACTGTGCAGTCTGCATTGGGAGTCCTGCAAAGAAGTCAGGGTTATGTGTAACACGCATCAGCTTCTCAAGATGACAGTATGAAATGACTCTTTTCACCTTGATGGAAGGATAAGTCTGCTGTAAAAGAGTTACTTCAGCAAAGACTTCTTTCTCATTGTCGGTGCGTGAGTCTTTATCCCAGCCCGTGAAAATCTGCCTGATACGAAAGAGCGCAGCATTATATAACAGCTTTGCTTTCTGGGCATTGCTGTCGCAGTAGTCGTATATTAAGTTGTCCTGTGCTATCTGACATTGGATTACTCTGTAATACATATGGCTGCACTCCTTTCGTAAGTATTGAAAACATTGATTATCTCTGATATAATTATAACAAACATACATTTGGATGTAAAGGAGAATTTAATCATTATGAAAAAGAAAACAGGGTATGAATATTATACAAACAGGCACAGTTGCTTCTTATTACAGTATCATATAGTGCTTGTAACAAAATACAGACATCCGGTTCTTAACGGCGATGTAAAAACCGCTGTCTATGAACGAATTAATTATGTAGCTGAAAGCAGAGGATTTAATATACTTGAATTAAATGGGGAACCGGACCATATACATCTGCTTATTGAAGCTGATCCACAGACTTCTCCGGCAGAACTTGTCAATGTAATAAAGACACAGACGTCCCGCAGAGTACGTAAACTTTATGGTGATACACTGCTTAGAAAATATTACTGGAAACCTTATTTTTGGTCTGATAGTTATTTTATTGCAACAGTAAGTGAAAATACGCTAGATGTAGTAAAAAACTATATTAAAAATCAGGGAATAAAATAAAATACAGCCATTCACCCACGCCTATGCAAGTATTATAGACGTGGTACTCTGGCTGATATAATAGAAAAGTCAAAAACGCCGTGTAATCCGCAATTCATTCCACCACCTATAGAGGTGGGGGATTTCTTGCTTACGGCGTGTTAAAATAAGCACCGGCAAAAACCGGTGCTTTCTTAGATTCTTCTCTGCGGGCGCATCTGCCACAAATCATTTATTTTATACAATATCTCATATCCGATACTCGGCATAAATAATAAAGCCACAATTTCGAGCGCTGCAAGGAGCACAAATATTGCAATTATTGTAATCACAACAGAAGCAAATTTACTGACCTGTTTTTCTCCTGCGCCAATGACATCGGCGACGGCCTTGCCAGCCTGAAGCGCTTCCTTTGTTACCTCCGGTTCATCATCAAACCCGCTCTGGCTTTCTTCTATTCTGTCTCTGAACATGTCAGCCATTCCATTCGAATGTGTTTTCTCTACTTCTCTATTCTTCCCCGGCATCCTTTTCACCTTCCTTTTTCTTTCCGAACCTAAACTTTTCTTTTAGGCTGTCGAAAAAGCCCTGTTTTTCAGGCTCATCATATTCCTCACCGTGTTCTGGCTCTGTATATTCATCCAGAACTTTTAATATATAATCTTCATACTCTCTGTTATCCGGCATGAATGGATTTATTACAAACGGCATTGAATATACCTTATTAGGTCTTACGATTTTCTTTACCGGCTCAAGCTTTTCATCTTCAAGATACGGAATAAGGTATACCGACGTATGGTACTTGTCAACAATAAAATCATCATAAAAATCCTCAAGTTTTCCAAGATTCCAGTCAATACCGCTTGCCACGATATACTTGTTCTGAATTCTAATAAACTCTTTCATTGACTCGCGTTTTCTGCTGTAACAGCCGAAATCGACAATAACAAAGTCGTAATCATCCTTGTACATTGTGGTAAATGTAAGATAATCCATTTCAAAATATACGTCAACACTGCCGAGCGGATAATTGTTGGTTTCTATCTCCCGGCCAAGTATCCACTCCCCAAGGTTTCGCATTGTTCCAGAACCGTTAATCTCAACAACCGCAACTTTTTTACCTGTATTCTTAGCCAGAACCTGTGCCATAAACATAACGGTATGTGTTGTTCCGATTCCGCGTTCTATGCCGATAACTGCAATTTCCTTTGTGTTGATTGCCCTTATTATTCCATCAGTGTCAACACGATAATCAAACACTTCATTATAATCCTTGACATCCGGATCACTTGCAGAATGTGTGGCAGTCTCCTTATTAATAAACGAACTTTCACCACTGTATGTTCTTTTTGGTGCATCCTTTTTGCTGTCTGGTTCCTCAGTACTTCCATAACTAGCAATTTTCTGCTGCAAAATTTCAAATTCACTGTTCTTCTGTTCATCTACTGCAATATCTTTATCAGGGTTGAACCCCTCTGAGAAGTCCGTCTTGTTAATTATTTTGTCGTACTCTTCATCATTCATTGCAGACTTTACAGTTGCGATGTCAATATCATAGCTTGTTTCATCAAGGCTTATTCTTATAATATCGTCATCTTCTATGCATATAAATGGTATTCCAGCTCTTAAAAGCTCCACAAAAGCCAGATTTCTCAAATGGACTGCATCCTTATACTTCTGCATTTCAGCCGGATTTGTGTCTTTAGTCTTTTCTTTTTTCTTTCTTATTTCATCAGCGTCACTTAAAAAACGCATCCATTTAAAGGCTTTAACTACTGCCATACTCTTTATTTGTCCCCTTTCAAATAATAATAATTGATTGTATTATTAAGTCCGCACCATTCCAACGGCACGTCAGATGTATCTTTTGTTTCTTTTTCTTTCGACATGTCAGGAATTTCAATATCGTCCTTAAGCTTATTAAAAGTAAATGATACACTGCCGTTTATTTCTGTTACCATATTTCCAAGAGAATTATCATCCGTGACATAATCGTCAACATTCATCTGGTCATATACATCCGTTGTCTCGCCTGACTGTGTTCCATCATCCTTTATTTTCATTTTGTTGTACATATCATCTGCTGACGCAGTATTTTTAGCATCTATTTTAATTTCACCTGAAACGGGTGTCCCAGCGTCAAAGGTGACGGATATTGTACCTGTCAGTTTTTTTACATCGTTCATTCCATACAGCACATACAGCTGGTCTTTTATCTTACTATTTCGCAGTTTTGTGAAGTCAAGCTTTCCGGTAAGTATAGTTTTATCGCCTTTTTCCTTAATTTTTCCATCTGAAAAAGCTTTTAAAAATTTGCTCTCAGGTACCTGTTTTAAACTAATCAATACCTGCTGCGGTGAGTCGGCTTCTGTCTTCATTATGTTTTTATCTGATACTTTTTTCCATGTGAATTCATCACCAATGCCATAATAGACTTTCTTTCCGTTTGTGTAAATCTGTACGCTTGTATCTTCATATTTGTCATTTCCAAGAACAGAACTCATATTGCCGTTTAAAGTAAGCTTAATGTTCTTGTTGGTGCCATCAGAATCAATCGTTCCATTTGTAGTGAGCGTTGTACTAAGAGGCAGTGAAAATTTTTCAAACGTACATGTAATATCTGTCTTGCCGTCAACTTCCATTGAATAAGTGCCATTATTTATATATTCATAAGCCTTTTTAGCCAGATTGCCCGGGCTGTTATTGTTTCTTAAATTTTTTATGCCGACTATCATTACTGCAAGCACAATCACTGCACCTCCAGCTACAAGTCCTCTGCGTATTTTTCTTCGCTTTTCATCATCCCAAAGCACATTTTTAATACTTTCCTTTACATCTGCAGCTTTAACCATATTTTCTAAAATCCTTTCTACCGCTTTTGTATGAATTACCAACTCCCATGCGGTGCATAGCTCCTATGAAAGTGGTATCTGGGTGGCAGCAGGGCACTTGCGTCTTTCGAACTTAAAAATAAGCTGTCCGCCACCCGCCGGGGCCGTTCACGCGGCCGCTATCCCTTTTACAGGAATGCCTAGGGGATTCAGTTCGTGGAATCCTGACACTTCAGGCGATGCGAGGAATGAAAAATCAGTTATGCCATTCCACGCATCAGGTATGGCCTTGCGCATGATATTTGCAGCGCCGTTGCAGTCGGCGTTGATGACCATGCCGTTAGAGCAGCGGTAAAAACTGCGGGTTATGCGCCTGCCGGAAAATACTGCATTTTCGTCATCAACGCCGTAAACAGGAATGTAATCCATTACTGTTATATCGGCCTGTGAAGTATATGACTCTTCCTGCGTGATTATCTTTATTCCGGCATCAGATGCCTTGTAAATAATCATCTGCTTGAGCAGACTTATAGGCATTGAGACAAAGTTCTGGTTATTCTGTGAACCCATGTCGCAGTCCTGTTTCCAGAGCTTATTTTCGCCAAGAACAAGCGTACCGGCATGATGCTCAATGCAGTAATTTATGATGCTGCGGCTGATTTTGTGGCACTGGTCCTTAATGAAATCAGCATGGTGCCTGCTTAGGGAACTCAGATATTTAGAGCTGGCATGCATGTGCTCATGGCCTTTTGTGATAATGCTGACAGCTTTGGCTCTCTTTTTATGGAACCACTGGCACTCTGACAGAACAGCTCCGCCCTTGTACAGCATTGATGAACCATCATTGCATACGACAGCTGCGAAGTTGCTCACACCAAAGTCTATGGCACATATGTTGGGCATGTCTGCATTATCTGTGACAGGATTTTCACTTTCGAGGGTAAGGCACAGGATATACCTTCCATAATAAGGTTTGATTTTAACCTCTTTGAGGATGGAATCAGCCTCTATATTCGGAAGATGCAGGTGTTTGTCTACGCGTGGAAGCTTCAGATACGACCCACTCTTTGCGGGATACAGAGTGGCACTCTGGTTTGTTATCGTAAATGTGATAATGTTACGCTTCTGGTAGTGCGGCATCTGAGGTTTTCCTAAAAACTTTGACGGATCCTGTTTGTAAGCCTTTAAGGATTTCAGCCAGTTTGAGAAGTTGGTCACTGCATGCTTGACAACAGCCTGCGCGGTCTGTGACGGAAGCCCTGCAAAGAAGTCAGGGTTATGCGTAACACGCATCAGCTTCTCAAGATGACAGTATGAAATGACTCTTTTTACTTTAATGGAAGGATAAGTCTGCTGCAGAAGATCTACTTCCGCAAAGACTTCTTTCTCATTGTCAGTACGTGAGTCTTTATCCCAGCCCATAAAAATCTGCCTGATACGAAAGAGCGCAGCATTATACAACAGCTTTGCTTTCTGGGCATTGCTGTCGCAGTAGTTGTATATTAAGTTATCCTGTGCTATCTGACACTGGATTACTCTGTAAGACATATGGCTGCACTCCTTTCTGGCATAAGTATGATTTTTTATGTTTACGTTTGTGGGTTTCCATATAAGAATATGCAGCCATTCATCCACGCCTATGCAGGTGTTATATATACTCCAACCAGCCCTCCTGTTATAACAAGCAACATATGCATGACAGCCTCGAAAACCACCTGTATCTCATACCCGCGCTGCCTGTACTTCTCCCTTGCATAGTCCGCATTTTCTGCTATTTTTGTCTCTTCAACTTTCTTTTCAATTTTTGCAAAAGTTGCTCTTTCCTCTATACTGCTTTCAATTTCTTCTTTTATGACTGAAAATATCTCTTTGATTTTTCCCATCTGTAATTTCTGTCCTTTCGCGGATGTTCTACAAAGAGTATGATAGATTTTTCTTATGTTTGCTTCATTTCCATCTAGGCAGCCCGCAAAAAAAAAGCCGCGCAATGCAGCTCTCCTTTTTCATGCCCTTTCTTTGGCCCATGCTTTAGGGCCTTTAAGATTTGCACAGACAGATTTATATATCATGTCTGTCAGTTCCCTGCCGTACACGCACTTTATTGCGTCCACAAGACTCGCCTGTACGTCCTGACCGTCATCAATCTCCTCAATGGCTGACATCAGCGAATCCTCTCTTTCGTACTTGTCAGGCTTAATTCCAAGCCTGTCTAAAAGTGCGTCATGAAGCTTAATAATTTCATTTCTCCTGTTTGTTTCCATTTTTGTTCCTCCTTAATCCCAGTCTTCCTTTTGTTCCTCCTTAATCCCAGTCTTCCATTGCAGCGACTGCTTCTTTTATGTCTTCTTTGCTTCTCCAGATACGGCACGCGTCGCATATCTTTATATTTTTTTGTATGCGCACACCATCTCTCTTACCGCGCACCTTAACCAACGCAATGTGCGCTGAATTTCCTGATGCACCGCAGAAATAGCATTCGTTCATGTTTTATCTCCACCTTTCTTTTTTATATAGAAAGTATGTTAGATTTTGTAAAAGCCGGTGTCGCCTTTCCACATAAATATCCCCAGCACTTATGCACCGGGGATATGGTTTTTACACGCCGACTGATTCTTCAGCTTCGGCTTTCTTTGCATGATTTTTCTGTTTTGCAGCTTCACGCTCTGCGATTATCTCTTCCTGACGGTGTTTCATTGCCTCAAGGTTGAGTTTTGTACCACTAAACACACCATCTATGTCTATTTTTGCAAGCAAATCGTTCGGAATTGAAACTTCTTCCAGATTTTTACAGTCTGCAAATGTCTTATTCAGATAGTTTACACTCTCTGGGATTTCAACTCTTCTTATATTTTCACATGCTCTGAATGCCGCTTCCCCAACATGTTTTACCCCGCCAGGAATCTTTATCACTCCGTCTTCAAGTTCATTGCGTTTTCCCATGTTTTTTATTAATGAACCTTCAAAAGATGCTCTGCCGATTTCTGTGAGGCTACTATTCTCCGCAATTACAACTGCGTTAAAATCATGTTTGTTATAATAAAACACGGCATCCCTTATTTTCTCTGTGTTTTCAGATAAAACCACATTGTTGCGGTCTTTACTTAAAATATCCCCCTGATAACGGCCGGAGACTTCCTCTGAATAACGATATTTGCCAATATATGTCGAATGCTCTTCAAAGCTTTTTTCTTTATCAATCTGATCGCTTATTTCATTTCTGACTTTTGTGTAGTCAAATGCTGTAAGGAGCAGATGTCCATCTCTGCCGTTTTGTACATTTTTTACAATCATCGGCTCAAGGCCATTGACTTTTTCAAGATTAACACAGCCTACAAAAGCATTATATTTGATACTCCTTATGTTCTCTGGAAGTGTGATGCTTCTGATTTTTTCATTAAGCATATATTCCGTGCCAATTTCTTCTGTTCCATCAGGAACTACAATATCCACCATTTCTTCGTTAGCATTAAGTTTACGGTTTTCACGGTCAATATCATTTTTCTCCGCGAGCTTTATAAAATCATTTTCTTTTCTCATATATCGTTCAGCAGCTCTGCTAAAATCCTTTATTGAGTTGCTGTCTTTCATGAGTTCTTTTATTTCTTTCATTGAAAGATCTGTTAAATTCTTATAGTGACTGTCGTAATTTGGCGCTGCATACGCATAGTCAATTGACATTTCTTTGTCCAATACTGTATTTATTTCATTGCTGTATTTTTCAAGTTCTTTTTCGTCTGTATTTAACATAAAAGCTTTAAACTGTTCAAAATCATCTATTTGGATTTGTTCGTAAGGTTTATTAAAATACATTCCATAATTGTCGCACATAATACAATTGTTCGTAATCATGCCTGTGTTTGTTAAATCAGGAGTCTCATGTGCCACGACTTCTTTTAAAGCATTTATATATTCTTTTTGATTATCTTCCTGATAACAAAAATCGGAAAATGCGTCTTCTATATTAATATTTCTAAGCGTATCTTTTGATATGATAATACCATCAGTTCTTGAAAAAGCTCCTTTTCCAACTTCCCTTACGCTGTCTGGAACTTTTATGACTGCAGGGCAGCCAGAAAAAGCATAGTTTCCTATCTTCTCAAGATTCTTACAGTACAAAAAGCTTATATCAACGATTTCATTGCAATTCATAAATGTGCAATCGCCTATTTCTTTAACATTGTAAGGAATGTGTATAAAATTAAGACCTTTACAACCATGAAAAGCATAATTACCGATTTTTTCAAGTTCCTGTGGCAACTTTAAGCGGTCAAGACTTACATCATTTTCAAACACTCCTTCTGGCAGTTCCTTAAGCTGTTCCGACAGATGAATGCGTGTCAATCTGTCACACTCTGCAAACGCATATTTTCCTATTTTTGCACCATTATTATCTGCTATATAAACTTCCGCAATATGTCCCTGTCCGGCAAAAGCATAGTCTCCGATGTCTTTTGCATTTGGCATATAAAGAACATTTCCACACACCGGAAGCTTTCTTGAATGCGCTTTCTCCCTCTCATCATAAAAGTCATCATAATAACTTTTATTCTGATTTTTATCATCTAAATCTTTTACATAATCACTGTCAAAAGTTTTGAAATTTTTATTATCAACAGCATCTCCAAACTCATCTTCCTGTACCATGTTAAGAACCTCATTATCGGCGTATTGATGAGATTCTACTTTTTCGTCAGTAAGCGTAAATTCATTATGAAGATTATCCTTAAAAGAATTGTCAACACTGGTGTATCCGTGGCTTTCAAAGTATTCTTTATTTTTCTCTGATGCGTATTTCTCAATTATTTCCTTTGACTTTTCCTGATTCTTTTCATAGTTAAAGAATTCTTCCTTTGTCATGTCCGTTGCATTATTGTTCTGATGATCTGGATAAAGGAATCCATCTTCGTCCTCTTTCAATTCTTCGGAATCCTCAATGAAAGCTGCTCCAGCTGTCTTATCTTTATTAAATACCTGCGAAAAATTGTACATGTTTGCCCATTTCTTATAATCTTCCTTGTCTATTGGGCTTCCGTCAGGCCCCTTGTATTCGAATTCGCTCATTTTCTTTACCTCCCAGATTTGAATTCCAATTAATGCTACATATAAAGTATGATAGAAACAAAAAAAATAACGGTTTTAAATGCCTTCCGGGTAAACAATAATTCTTATATGGAAAGCCACTCCTCAAAATTATTTCTGACATACTATATGTGTAAAACAGAAACACTTCTGTTAATACACAACTCCAATTTTCTTTTTAAATATGAGCCGGGGGCGAAAGTGTCCGGCTATACGTTTGTCCAAAATTCCAAAAACAAAGGCCATATGCCCACAAAAGAGTACATGACCTCTGCTGCTGAACAGCACAGCGCAGCCGCTTCGCGAAATGCTTTTGCGCCACGGATGCTTTATAGCTTTGCTGTCGTTCATGCACCATTAAGTGGCTGTGCACAGGCCGACAGCAGACAGGCCAGCCAAAGCCTGTCCGGCATCAACGGGCATCCCTTCCGTTTCTGCTACCGCCTCTTGGGTTCTGCGACCCGGGAATTTCATGCAGCGTTCATCTTCCCTCATAAGTATGATTTATTTTTCGCAAAAAAAAGCCGGGCGATCAGAACCCGGCTTCGAAAAGTTGAGGAAATAGCATGATGACATCCAAATAATGTCTTCCCTGCTTAATATAAGTATGATAGATTTTTCTACCAATTTTCAAGCTTTTGTATTTAAAAAACAGAAACCGGGACAGTATACACCATCCCGGCTTCCGCTTTTCAAAGATTTTTTTTGGAGGAATCGCCTTGATTACATCTTTTTTAGATGTCTTCCGCGTTCACTATAAGTATGATAAATTTTTCTGCGTGATATGTGTTTCTATATAATATAAGTTTTAAACTAATTTACAAAATATAGCATTCTTTCATCCCACGGCTGAAGCGTATAGCTTTCAGAATGCTATATTACTGTAAATATTTCCTTTCTTCCTTTTCCTATAGTATGTTTTTTCTTTTCCCTGAAATAAGCGCAGATTTCAAAATAAACAGCAAAAACTTATATAGAAAGCCATAACTCGGCATAATTTCTAACATACTCATGATATACAGAGAGAATTTTAAGCGAAAAAGGAGAAATTGAGATGAATACAGGTTTTAACGATTTTACGAATCTTTCATCTGTTACAAAAACATTGTGCAACAGACTGATTCCAACAGAAATTACGGCAAAATATATAAAAGAACACGGCGTCATTGAAGCTGATCGGGAAAGAAGCATGATGAGTCAGGAGCTCAAGAATATCTTAAACGACTTTTACAGAAGCTTCTTAAATGAGAACCTTGTAAAAGTTCATGAACTTGACTTTAAGCCGCTCTTTATAGAAATGAAAAAGTATCTGGAGACAAAGGATAATAAGGAAGCTCTTGAAAAAGCACAGGATGATATGAGAAAAGCCATCCATGACATTTTTGAGGGTGATGACAGATACAAAAAGATGTTCAAGGCAGAAATCACTGTCTCCGTCCTGCCGGAGTTTATCCTGCACAACGGAGCCTACTCTGCCGATGAAAAAGAAGAGAAAATGCAGGTTGTCAAGATGTTCAACGGCTTCATGACATCATTTTCAGCATTCTTTACGAACAGGGAGAACTGCTTTTCAAAGGAAAAGATTTCGTCGTCTGCATGCTACAGAATTGTTAATGACAATGCAAAAATCTGTTTTGATAACATCCGCATATACAAAACTATTGCTGACAAGTTTGCTGACAAGCCAGAAATGATTGAGAAGATTAAGGAAGCTGCTGGTGGAGCTGATATTAAGAATATCTTTTCATACAACTTCAATCATTTTGTATCACAGAATGATATTTCTTCCTATAACTATGTCGTAAGCGGGATTAATAAATTTATGAACCTCTACTGTCAGGCAACAAAGGAGAAATTAAGTCCATACAAGTTAAGACGTCTTCACAAGCAGATACTCTGCATCGAAGAGTCACTGTACGATGTACCTGTAAAGTTCAATTGCGATGGTGATGTATATGCTGCCGTCAATGATTTTCTTAACAACGTCAGAGCCAAGTCTATTATTGAAAGACTGCAGATGCTCGGCGAAAATGCTGAAAGCTATGACCTTGATAAGATATACATTTCAAAGAAATACTTTGCAAATATATCCCAGATGCTGTACAGGGATTTTAGTATAATCAATACTGCCCTTACCATGAGTTACATTGACACTCTCCCGGGCAAAAGCAAGACCAAGGAGAAAAAGGCTGCGGCCATGGCTAAAAATACTGAATTAATAAGCCTTGATGAAATTGACAGACTTGTTGATAAGTATAACTTATGCCCAGACAAAGCTTTAAGCACAAGATCGCTTATAAGAAGTATTTCAGATATTGTTGCTGGCTGCAAAGCAAGTCCGTTAACCATGAATTCCGGTCTTCCGCTGGCAGAAAACGAGACTGAAATTGCCGTTCTCAAAGAGGCAATTGAACCATTTATGGACATCTTTCATTGGTGTGCAAAGTTCAAGACAGATGAGCCCGTTGACAAGGATGCAGATTTTTACACAGAACTTGAGGATATAAGTGATGAAATCCATCCCATTGTATCCTTATACAACCGTACAAGAAATTACGTAACCAAGAAGCCGTACAACACAGACAAGTTCGGATTGTATTTTGGCACGTCTTCATTTGCATCAGGTTGGAGTGAAAGCAAGGAATTCACCAACAATGCCATTCTTCTTGCAAAAGATGACAAATTTTATCTTGGAGTGTTCAATGCCAAAAACAAACCTGCAAAAAGTATTATCAAAGGACATGATACGATGCAGGACGGTGATTACAAGAAAATGGTCTACTCTCTTTTAACCGGACCTAACAAGATGCTGCCTCACATGTTTATAAGCTCAAGCAAAGCTGTACCGGTTTACGGACTGACAGATGAGCTGCTTTCTGATTACAAGAAAGGCAGACATCTTAAGACGTCAAAAAACTTTGACATAGACTACTGTCACAAACTGATTGATTACTTTAAGCACTGTCTCGCACTGTATACTGACTGGGACTGCTTTAATTTTAAGTTCTCAGATACCGAAAGTTACAATGACATTGGTGAGTTCTACAAGGAAGTTGCCGAACAGGGATATTACATGAACTGGACATACATTGGAAGCGATGATATTGACAGTCTGCAGGAAAATGGCCAGCTGTATCTGTTTCAGATATACAATAAAGACTTTTCAGAAAAGAGCTTCGGAAAACCAAGTAAGCACACTGCTATTCTACGCAGTTTATTCAGTGATGAAAATGTTGCAGATCCTGTTATCAAGTTATGCGGCGGCACAGAAGCATTCTTCAGGCCAAAGAGCATAAAAACTCCTATCGTTCACAAGAAAGGTTCTGTTCTTGTCAGCAAGACCTACAACGCACAGGAAATGGATGAAAATGGAAACATTATTACTGTCAGAAAATGCGTGCCTGATGATGTTTACATGGAGCTTTACGGCTACTACAACAATTCAGGAACACCTCTTTCAGCAGAGGCGCTTAAGTACAAGGATATTGTAGACCACCGCACTGCCCCTTATGACATTATAAAAGACCACAGATATACAGAGGATGAGTTCTTTATCAACATGCCGGTGTCACTAAACTACAAGGCGGAAAACAGACGTGTAAATGTAAACGAAATGGCTCTTAAGTATATTGCTCAGACAAAGGACACTTACATCATTGGAATTGACCGTGGGGAGAGAAATTTGCTGTATGTATCAGTAATTGATACTGACGGAAACATTGTTGAGCAGAAATCCCTTAACATCATTAACAATGTGGACTATCAGGCAAAGCTCAAGCAGGTTGAAATCATGAGAAAACTGGCAAGGCAGAACTGGAAACAGGGTGTAAAAATAGCTGACTTAAAGAAAGGCTATTTGTCACAGGCAGTTCATGAAGTTGCCGAGCTTGTAATAAAATACAATGGTATTGTTGTCATGGAAGACTTAAACAGCAGGTTTAAGGAAAAGCGTTCAAAGATTGAGCGCGGGGTTTACCAGCAGTTTGAGACAAGCCTCATTAAGACTCTCAACTATCTGACATTCAAGGACAGAAAACCTCTGGAAGCAGGCGGAATTGCCAATGGTTATCAGCTTACATACATTCCGGAAAGCCTTAAAAATGTCGGAAGCCAGTGTGGATGCATTCTCTATGTGCCAGCCGCATATACATCAAGGGTTGATCCGACAACAGGATTTGTATCCTTATTCAAGTTCAGAGACATATCGTCTGAAAAAGTCAAGACGGATTTCATTGGCAGATTTGACTGCATCAGATATGATGCCGAGAAAAATTTGTTTGCATTTGAGTTTGATTACGATAATTTTGAGACATACGAGACCTGTGCAAAAACAAAATGGCGTGCATACACTTACGGCACCAGAGTTAAAAAGACGTTTCGAAACAGAAAGTTCGTTAGCGAAGTCATTATCGACATAACAGAGGAAATCAAGAAAACTCTTACTACCACAGACATAAACTGGACAGATGGTCATGACATCAAACAGGAAATTATTGACTATGCACTCTCCTCTCACATATTTGAGATGTTCAAACTCACAGTGCAGATGAGAAACAGCTTATGTGAGTCGAAAGACAGAGAATATGACAAGTTTGTATCTCCTATAATGAACGCATCAGGAAAGTTCTTTGACACGGACGCTGCTGACAAATCGCTTCCTATCGAAGCAGATGCTAATGACGCATATGGTATCGCAATGAAAGGCTTATACAATGTACTTCAGGTGAAGAACAATTGGGCCGAGGGCGAGAAATTTAAGTTTAGCAGACTCAGCAATGAAGACTGGTTCAATTTCATGCAGAACCGTGCAGAAAAGACAGTAAACAAATAGCTAGTGCAGACCGCAACTTGAATAAAAGGAAATGCTTACAGTTCAATGGTACAAGGTAACAAATTAAGGACATAATGCATAAAAAGCTTACAGTTCAACCGTAAAATGTTGTGCAAGTGCACAATGTTAGGGTTGATACTGTGAGCGAAATGTCTACTAAGGTAGATTTCATCTATGTACTCGATTGCATACTTTGTTGATACTGTGAGCGAAATGTCTACTAAGGTAGATCATGCGTTAACACACATATCAATTACGGTTGAAACTGTAAGCGGAATGTCTACTGGGGTAGATCTGCAATGGGTGAAAAAACATCCTCTAGTCGAAACTGTAAGCGAAATGTCTACTAGGGTAGATGATAGTCAAGATGATATCACAGTCATTGTTGAAACTGTAAGCGGAATATCTACTAGGGTAGATACAAAAAATATCTTTAATTTCTTCATCAGGTTGAAACTGTAAGCGGAATGTCTACTAGGGTAGATATATACTCTATAAGCTTATCTGATCCACGTTGAAACTGTAAGCGGAATATCTACTAGGGTAGATTTGATGATGCCACTATGATTGAAAATGTTGAAACTGTAAGCGGAATGTCTACTTGGGTAGATATTATGATAATCATATGGACACTGTGAGTTGAAACTATAAAGAAAATGTCTACTGAGGTAGATTTTCTCTTATTTTTTTAATTTGAATAAAGCTGAAACTGTAGGCAAAATGTCTACTGATGTAGATTATTCCCAGCATACCAAATAAAATATTTACTGATATAGATATATAGATAACTCAATTGAAGCTGTTAGCGAAATATCTATTAAAACAGATCAGATCAACAGTATAAGATGATGATAAAAAGCCTACAGCTCAGCCGTGAAATGTTGTACAAGTGCGTAATGTTAGGATTGATACTGTGAGCAGAATGTCTACTAAGGTAGATCCTTTGACTATCTATTCTTCATGTTTGGTTGATACTGTAAGCGGAATGTCTACTTGTGCAGATGAGTTGCAGACGAATGGTTCTTTGCGTGTTGAAGCTGTAAGGAAAATGTCTACTGGTGTAGATATCATTTTGAATATCTTCCTTTCCTATGTTAAAACTGTAAGCGGAATGTCTACTGAAGTAGATCCTCTACCTTTTATCATTCGTTTTAATGTTGAAACTGTAACTATCCTTATCGGTCTGTAAATTCAATGTTGAAACTGTAAAGAAAATGTCTACTGAGATAGATACTATCCTCATCAGCCTGTAACTTCAATATTGAAACTGTAAGCGGAATGTCTACTAGGGTAGATTTGTAAATGTTGGACGTACTAATGGGGGTTAAGGCTGCAAGGGGAATGTCTACTTATGTAGATTCATATCTGCTTTTGAATGTTTATACGTTAAAGTTGCAAGGGAAATGTCTACTAGAAGTAGATGGATTTTGGCTCACTTGATATTGAAATGTTAAGGCTGCAAGGGGAATATCTACTAGGGTAGATATGGGCTTACTACAACTATGCTGGGCGTTGAGACTATAAGGAAAATGTCTACTAAGGTAGATATCATTGGGAATTTCCTCCTTCTTTTGTTGAAACTGTAAGAAAAATGTCTATTGACGTAGATACTGCTCCCTCACGAACAAGCATATCTGTTGAAGCGGTAAAAATAAATGTCTACTAAAGTAGATTTGCTAAAGTAATAATAATTGATTTTGTTGAAACTGTGAGAAAAATATCTACTAATGTAGATTAAGAACTATTTGCTTGGCAGATGTGGTTAAGACTGCAAGGAGAATGTCTACTAGATGTAGATAAATATGGATTCTGGTTAAGGCTACAAGGGAAATATCTACTAGGGTAAATTATAGATAAAAATGAAAACAAAAATGTCTGCTGGAGCAGATGAGTGTAAGCGCAATACAAAACATTGTGGATAAGACTGCAAAGGAAAAATGTCTACTATAAGTGTTGCTGCATATTGGACTAAAATTGTAAGGTGAATGTCTACTGAGGTAGATATCCTCATCAGTTCCTATTAAAGCTAGTTGAAACTGTAAAGAAAATGTCTACTGCGGTAGATACTATCCTCATCAGCCTGTAACTTCAATGTTAAAACTGTAAGCGGAACGTCTACTTGCGTAGATCACTTTCTGTCGAATGCCCACAAACATATTGAAACTGTAAAGAAAATGTCTACTGAGGTAGATTTAGCATTAGGCTCAGATATTGAAAGACTGTCTGAAACTGTAAACGGAATGTCTACTGATGTAGATAATTCGAGAAACAATATCCCTTAACTGGTTGAAGCTGTAAGCAAAATGTCTACTGATGTAGATACAGACAGCCTCTTGAGTAGGAATGGGATTTAGGCTGCAAGGTAAATGTCTACTAAAGTAGATTGTAATTCCACTGAGCTGCCAATTCAGGTTGAATCTGTACGGAAAATATCTATTGAGGCAGATATGAAATATTGTCCAGTGCTGTATTCATTGGAACTGTTGGCGAAATGTCTACTAAGGTAGATCAGATGGAGAATCCTGTGAAAAGACAGTTTAAACTGTAAGCGGAATATCTACTGGTGTAGATTGTTGTTGTAACTGTAACGGCGATGGAGTTGAAATTGTGAGCAAAATGTCTACTTATGTAGATCAGCTATATATAGACATCCTGCATGTTGAAATTGTGAGTAAAATATCTACTGAGGTAGATCAGCTGAATTAATGGTTCCGTATTATTGCTGAGATTGTAAGCGAAATGTCTACTGATATAGATTAAGAATCAAGTAAATGTGGAATCATTTAAGCTATGAGTAAAATGTCTACTTATGTAGATTGTCAGTATATGAACCATTTGAATAATTATGTTGGGGCTGCAAGCGAAATGTCTACTAAAGTAGATTTGCATACGTGGTTCAGGCATTTGCATGTTGAATCTGTAAGGGAAATGTCTACTGGTGTAGATGCAATGAGTTTCTCCGGTAATTCATTTCAGATTAAAATTGCTAAAAAAATGCCTATTGATATAGATTCGGCAAGGATGTAGCAAAGATTTTTCATGTTAATATTGCAGAGAGAGAACGTCTGCGAGCGTAGATTTTGTGGAGATAATATCGGAGGAAAAATGTCTACTAGGGTAGATTCATCATGCGTTTCTCCTTTCGTTGTTTGGTTGAAGCTATAAGAGAAAAGCTCCAGACCTAATACATGTTAAAACTGCGAACAGAATGTCTACTGGTGTAGATGCTAATAACAGTATCGAAAATAATATAGTTTAAGCTGCAACGAAAATATCTACTAAAGTTGATTTAAGTAGATTGTTGGAACATTATATGTTGTCATAATTGAAGCTTTAAGCGAAATGTCTACTGGTGTAGATGAGTTGCAGACGAATGGTTCTTTGCGTGTTAAAGCTGTAATAGAAATGTCTACTTAGGCAGATGCAGTCCTTGGAGATGTGAAGAAAGCGGTTAAATCCGTGAATAAAATGTCTACTGGTGTAGATATTATTGTTGTTTTAATCATTTAGAGTTGAAGCTGTAAGGGAAATGTCTACTGGTGTAGATATCATTTTGAATACACTCCTTTCCCATGTTAAAACTGTAAGCGGAATGTCTACTTAGGTAGATATACTACATCTCCTCCAATACAGAATAGTTGAAATTGTAAAGAAAATGTCTACTGAGGTAGATTTCACAGAGAGTATAATTTTTATTTGTTGAAACTGTAAGGAAAATGTCTACTAAGGTAGATTCTGATAGTTTATATAGCGCAAGTGCGGTTGAAACTGTAAGGGAAACGTCTACTGAGGTAGATATGAAATATTGTCCAGCGCTGTCTTCATTGGAACTGTTGGCGAAATGTCTACTGGGGTAGATGCAATGAGTTTCTCCGGTAATTCATTCCAGATTAAAATTGCTAAAAAATGTCTACTTGTGTAGATTCATAGAGAGTGTGTTTTTATTTCTGGCTGAAGCTGTGAGCGAAATATCTACTGGGGTAGATGCCTGTCTCGTTAATCATGTTGGCTATAGTTGAAGCTGTAAATCAAAATGTAGATGAAAAACACTCAGAGAAAATCCGGAAAGATTGAGACTCTAAAAATATCTGCGAGTGCAGATTTCAGAACCGCAAGAACCGCCAAACAAAACTGTGGCCGAAATGTCTACTGGTGTAGATACAAAAGTCGCGGGGGTTCCCAAGGAGTTAAGGTTGTAAGCGAAATGTCTACTGAGGTAGATTTAATCTAGAATCAGATATTGAAAAACATTGAAGTCGCAGGTGAAATGTCTACTAGCGTAGATTTAATGACAGATATGCATGTTGAAACTGTGAGCGGAATGTCTACTGAAACATACTAATGTAGATACAAATATCAGTGTTGCTACATGCGCAAATCATTCGCTTTTCAACATACAAACCATCGCTTAGACGCAAAAAAAAGAGCCGCATCATGCAGCTCTTCTTTTTTACTTATATTTTTGTTCCTATGCCACCTTCTCAAGCGCATACATGAAAGCCGCTGCCTCCCTGTCGCTCGAAATAAAGTCACCCCTGAATCTTACAAATTCGCTGATAAAATCCTTGTGCTTCTTGGCAAAATTATCAAATGCCCATGCAGCAAATCTTACTCCATCATCGGTACAGTCGTTTTCATACAGAGTGTCGCATTCCTTCTGAAACTGCTCTGCGAACTGACTTATATTGATGTTCTTAATCTCTGCCATCGTCTTTTCCTCCATTTTCCAAAATCTGCTCCACAAGCTTATGCACATCTTTATCATTGAAATACGGCATCTGCGGGTTTCCATTCTTGTCATATAGCGTAGCAGAATACCTGTCGTTTTCTTCCTCGTATATGACATCGAACGACACATTATCCGTACCTATGAATGCATAAGGCTCGTTATACGCATTCTTGCTGCCCTGCAGGAACTGCAGCTCAATTTCCAGACAACATTCTTCTACCTCGTTCTCGTATTCCTCATTGGCAAGTGTTGCCTCTATTTCTGCTATTCTTACCAGTTGTTTGCCAAGTTCAGTCAAAACATATTCCATTTTTGTTCCTCCATTCTCTTATTCTTTTTCTCTTTCAAACATCAGGACCATTCCGTCATTATTTTGTTCATGTAAATATTTTTATCTGTTAATCAAATCTAAGTGTGTATTTAGTTCGGTATACAACATTGGATTGTCGCATAAAAAGTCGTTTAGTGTATAGCCGATTTCAATCAATTTTTTGGAATTAGACCTTCTAAATCTTTTATAAGCACATGACACAGCTCCTAAAATATCCTCATAACGCTCTCTTAAAGAACCATTATATCCATGAATGGATGGATGGTCATAATCAGATATATCCACTACATAGAATGGTATATCTCCTAATTTAACATTTTTACCATATTCTCTAATGTACTTAATAGCTGAGTGTAAATTATCTATCCAAACAATAGGTGTGTCACAAAAATCATACTTGCAAATTACAACTCTAATTGCAGGATTATATCTGTCTCTTTCCATCTGTACAATCGAATTGATGTGATATTGAATATCACTGGCATGTCCTACATGTAATCCCCAATTGCATACTTTATAACCAAGTTTGCAAGATTCTATGTATAATTTACCTGCTTTAATCTGTATACCATCAGGATTACGTCTAATAACGTGTTTGCAAAACATATCCGTTAGGTTCATACTCAGTAAATCTTCTGAAATATTATCATTGATTTTAATATTCAAATCATCCATATTTTTTACCCTTTCTTTAGTCAATAAAATTGATATTGTTATAAAATCAGTGGCGAAAAACCCACAGGCTTGCCTGTGGGATGAAAGCCACTAAATTGCTAGTTTCCATCCATTTGTATGAACGGATCTTTTAATTTTTGATATAGGAAAATGATTTTGTAATGCTATTCGCTTTCCTTTATCCTGAACACTTTTACTGCACATTTACCCGTCTATGTCTTCAGGACGCTCTAAGGTATAATGGTTTTCATTATACACATAATCATCGCCCCAGTCGGCATTTTCAGCCCACTGGTCGAAGCTGTCCAAGATATCCTCTGCCTCATCTCTTGAAAGATAATCACAGATTACATATCCGTGAAGGTCATCTTCCAGTCTGCCGTGCAGCTCTCCAATAAGTTCCTCTTTTAAATTGTCATTAATTTCTTTAATTGCTATAATTTTTTCCTCCAATCTTTAGCATGACATTAACATGCCATATTCATTTTCTGTAAGATAAATCTGTTTTCCGCTTTCTGATGTGCCAACTGTGTATACGGTCCCACTCTCCGTGGTTTTCCACCCGCCAAACTCCAGCAGTTCGCCATCTCTTATCAGCAGGCCGTCAGCATCGTCATCCCTGTACAAAGCGTAACTATCGACATTATTTTCTTTTGTATGCCTGATGCGGCCTCCAAATTTAAGGCGGCAGCGCCCTTTGTCAAACATCTGCCTTAAATCGACACGGCATCTTGCAGCTTTGCTCCTCCTTGTTTCTTCAATATTCATTTTGTTCTCCTTTCTTCTTTTTATATGGAAAGTATGTCAGAATTTAACAAAATGAATGATTTTTCCATATGAAAAAAGCTGCATGCAAGCAGCCCCTTTTCCTGTACAACAAAACAGAACCGGCGCTCCTTCCGGTCCTGTTCCGCGAAAACAAATTTTTTAACAAAGTGTACAAGCTGCATAAGCTTGAAAGGTCTGTCCGGTATTCCCGGACATTATAAGTATGATAGATTTATCTGTTGAATATTGCTTTCCATATAAAAAGAGCCCGGAAAACCGGGCTCATGCTTTGTAAAAATTCAGCTTTCGTTAATTATACACTGCATTCCGCTTGTATACAACCATTCTTATGCCATAAGTATCCTGATCTGAAGCATAGATCTCTCCTCGGCTGTAAATCTTTCATTTATTGCAGCTGCCTGATACAGCCTATTCCGGTACGCAATCGTGCGCTTACATACAGCGTAAGCTTCCTTGTCTGCATCCATTCGCATTATCTTCCGCACAAACTCTCTTACAAAATCATCGCCGTCCATTGATTTAAAGACATCCTTCGTGCGTCTTTCATCTCTGCTTCCGGATGCAGTTTTAAAGCGGATTTTTCCTGCATAAATCATTATGCATCCTGTATTCTTCTCGCCGGAAACCTCATCAAGAAGCTTAAAAAGCGCGATCTTTCCTTTCTCAAATATATCGTCTAATCTCATATCCTCTGTTCTTTCATTGCTCATATATAATGTCTCCTTTCTCGTGTGTCCTATTCCTGCTCATCTGCAAACATTGCAAGGCATCCTTCTCTTCTCCTAAAAGACGTCCATGCTCTCAAAATCTATTCTCAAGTCAACTATTTTCTGACAGTACGGCTCGCATCCTCGAAGTCCTGATGCACTCCTATGCGTATCCTTGTCTACATCTGTGCATCTTCTGCATAAATCTGCTTCCGCCAGCTCCTGTCTCGCAAGTTCTGCTGCAATCGCTGTCGCTTTTGTATATACCTGCATGATGATTGCCGCAAGTGCCGGAGAATACGTTACAAGCCGGTTCCAGTTGAGCTGCCGCCCGAAGTTTTGCCATAATCCGCTGTCTTCATAAAAAGCCAGGCGCCTCGACGCCCACTCTAACGCTCTCTTTTCATCCTGCGTTATGAACCGCGCGGCATTTTCAAGCATGAAACAAAGCTTCTTGACAGCCGTATTTTCCGCCGCAATCGCGACCACATCTCTCAGACTGTCCCTGTCGGGCTCATCATCTGCTTTAAAATTTAATTTTTCTTTTGCGTATCCGATGGAATCAATAACACAGTTTCTGTCCACATCTGTCAGATGCATGTTTTGACACTGCATTTCTTTTATCAGATCCGGACTGATTACAGCCCACGCATACTCGCTTTCGTATATCATGTTGCTTCCTCCTGTATAAAGTATGTCAGAATGCATTTTAAGCTATATCTTTCCATATAAATAAGCTGGTTTTCCTGTATTAACTTTTTCTTTCCACATCCCACACCCTGCCTGCGTATATAATAAACATCGTCAGCCAGCCTATGGCATATCCCCAGTCAATATCTCTTATTAATCCTATTACTTCCTTCAAATTGTGTATCTTATGCCCTGATGGCGCTCTTCTCCTTATTTTTGTATCTTCTTATTTTATAATCTTGAACCTTTCTTTCCTGATCCGGTCGTTTTCCTCTTTGACCTGTCTTAAATGCTTCGACATGACTTCCTTATGTCTTTTGCCATGAGCGCAGTTGTTGCACAGTCCGTAGTTGACATGCCCCTTGCCGCCATACGATGCAAAATACTCCCTTTCGTCTATCGCGCCGCATTCGCTACATTTTACGAATCTGTTGCCCTCAATGCTTACAACAGGCTTTTCTCCGGCCGATTCGATTATTTCATCAAGATGGCTTATAAGGTAGTAGAATGCTCCGAGCTGTTCTGCCGACCCACCCTTTGTCATCTCATGGTATTTTTCGAGTGTGTTTTTCTCGTTTTCCAAAAAACCACGTCCTTTCATATATTAATGCGCATTCTCAAGCTTGTCTCGTATCAGGGCAAGAACTCTCTGTTTTGCGCATTCCCTGCCGACGCCGTTTTCAGCCATATCCTTTTCGATAAGCTTTCCGACTGCACCGGCAATGTCTTTAAGTTCGCCTACATTCTCGGCTTCTGCTCTTTCTTTGCATGCCTTTATTGTCTCTATTCCTGGATCCTTTGAACCTTCTGTCTCTTTCATATCACTTTCTGCACCTCCTTATCCTACTCTTTTCCTATATTAAGTATGTTAGATGGATGTTTTGCAAATGTCCTTTATATATAAGTTTCTGCTAGATTTGTGTATTTTTCAGATACGCAAGCATTGTGATCAGCGCCCTGTATTTTCTTGGATGACTCATGATGTCCTCTATTTCTGCTTCAAGACCTGCCACGTCAGTTTCCATGCTGCTCTTGCTGAAAGCAAATCCGTCAAGCCCCGGCTTATTCTGTCTTTTGTACTCTTCTGCCGTCAGACTTCTTAACGCATCCGCCACATCTTTTGCACCTTTTCTTCTTAATATATTTCTGCTGTCCATAATTCCCTCCTAACTGACATGCACAGTCCATCTGTCGGTATACAGATATGATTCCTGCACACAGATATGCACCTTCTCTGCCTGCCTGTATTCCTCAACACACGTCCTTGACCTTGTCCAGCCATCCTGAAGCACGCAGATGTCAGCCTCGCTCATATCTTCCACTATTACGGCATTCTCATCCATCTCGAAGATGCCTCTTATTATATTCCTGTTAATCTTCCGCCTTTTCGGCCTGATTATATAATAGTGCATTATTTTTCCTCCCTCGGCATATATCTGCCATTCTCCAGCATTTCAATGCTTATCTGCCCAGGAATATCCTCTTCCTGCTTCAAAAATCCGCTGTATTCAAGGCTTCTCTCAAGGAAGCTCTGGTAAGTCTCATACAAACTGCAGCTGTCACACAAGCTGCCGGACGCCGCCTTCCTGTCGAATATCTGCACACATCGCAGGTCTTTTCTTCCCGAAACGGCATTTAGTATGGTGCATGTTTTTCTTTCCTCATACTTCAATTTTTAAGCCTCCAAGCATTTTTCTTCCTTATATGGAAAGTATGATATTTTTTATCAGTGCTAATGGCTTTCCATATAAGAACAGCTGCTTTTAGCCAGAAATCTGCAATGAAAATAAAAGTAATGTCAACAGAAAAAGTCCTGTGCCCATACAAGTACACAGAACTCTCAAACCCTTTATTTTACTGCATTTTTAGCGCAGGAAATATTACCGGAGTTTTATTTTGCTGAAAAATTTCTACAAAATTTCTGCAGTTTTTTTGTTTCTCTATCATATTCATAACAATAGAAAATAAAAAAAATATCGTTTTTCAAATTCTACCAGCAGGATAATGACAAGATACAGAAATTGTGCTATAGTATGTATATCAAAGGAAAACAGTTATCTGCGAAAACGCAGGAGAAAGGAAAAAGATATGCTTACAGCAATTAAGTTTTGTAAAAGTTCATACAGCTTTAAACATAGTTCTTATTCGAAAAAGAACTCTATTGTGATGCGCTTTTATATGAACGAAAATTCTGTCTGAAAAACATATTTACTGAATAAATATTTTTCTTTCATGTCGTTTATCTCAGGGCGCATCCCGGATAAACGATTTTTTATTGCTTAAAAATGAAAGGAAATAACTATCATGCCAGTAATTAACATGGAACAGACAGGAAAGCAGATTGCAGAATTAAGAAAGAATGCAAACTTAACTGTAAACGATATAAAGGAAGCACTCGCACTTACAACTGTAAATGCCGTATACAAGTGGCAGCGTGGACAGACGCTTCCGACACTCGACAATCTCGTTGCACTCGCAGCCCTTTTCGGCTGCACAATCAATGATATTGTCATAACTGAAACAATATAAAAAACACATGTACCATTAGCTCAGCTGGCAGAGCACTCGACTTTTAATCGAGCTGTCCGGGGTTCAAGTCCCCGATGGTACATTACCGGCGGGTATGCCTAGCAGCGAGGGCGGCGGTCCGTAAAACCGTTACACAAGAAACACCGCAGGTGCAAATCCTGCCCCGCCGACTTAATTTCATCATGCTCTTGTAGCTCAGAGGTAGAGCGCTTGGTTGAAGCCCAAGGGGTCGAAAGCTCAAAACTTTCCGAGAGCACTATGGAGTGTTGGCTCAACTGGTACAGCAGCGGTCTTGAAAACCGCCATTCCGAAAGGATATCTGAGTTCGAATCTCAGGCACTCCGTTTAAAACTTAATATATGCAGTGTTGGCAGAGTTGGTATTGCACCAGATTGCTAATCTGAGGTCATCGTTTATTCGATGCGTAGGTTCGAGTCCTACACACTGCGCTGTGCTAGTAGCTTAGCCGGTTCAAAGCGTCAGATTGTGGCTCTGAAGATCACGGGTTCAAATCCCGTCTAGCACCTTTATAAATGATGATGTGGCCAAGTGGCAAGGCGCCAGTCCGCAACACTGGTATCGCAGGTTCAAATCCTGTCATCATCTTTATGCAAAAAAAAGAGGACCGCCTTACGCGGCCCTGCTTTGTCCTATGTACCGTATGGGAATTGGCAATTTATATAGAGAATATGCAATATATTTATATATTGGAATCCGCACAAAAAAGGCTACCCGAAGACAGTCTCTTTTTTGCAAAATGAAAAACTATTTCATTATGAATTCAGCATATTCCTCGTTTATGAATTTATTGCATTCGTAATGGAAATTTGCTTAATATTTCAAAAGCTACTCTTCAAAATACAAATCACAAGCCAAATACCTGTTGCGATTGACCACTTGAATGTAAGTCCAAAACACATTGTAATCAGCTTAATAATTCCACAAGTTACAATCCAACTAAGACCATAACAAACTGCTAAGATTAAGATTACAATGATTGCGGCTGTGCCACAGATTGCGGCTGTGCCACATTTAGTTAATTTGTTCTTTAAATTTTTTGCTTTTTCAATAATTCTCATATTCTGTTCCCTCCATTTTTCTTTTTTATATAGAAAGTATGAAATTTTTTTTTGAAACGATATTTTCGACTACATAAAAAAGAGCCTAATATAAAGGCTCTTTTGTAAAAAACGACATTCTGTTCATCTTATAACTGCAAATGTTCGACAATTTACATTGCCATTTGCAGTTTTTCCATACACATCTTTTCCGAGCATATTGCTGTAAAACGTATAGGTGTATCTATCTGCTGTATTCCATCTGTTTCCTCCTATTATACCCTGTACTTGACATTAACGTAGTTGCCATTGTATTCATCCCATTTGTAGTCTACGCATTTGATTCCCAGAACCCTGCTTAATATTTCAAAAGCATTCTGTGTTGCGTCTTCTAGTTCAACAGCGCAGTCTTCAAAACCATACTTATCCATATACATTTCAAACCCAACTGGCGGATTTCCGTCTATCATTGCATTTCTTACGTATTGATTGTAAGCTTGGTCAAAGTGCTCGTATCTGTCTACTATTTTCATCCCTGCATCCACAGATGCAAGGATGTCGTTAAGGTCTGCTATCTTGATGCGGACTAGATGGATACATTCTTTTTCGTACTTCCTAAATATCTTATTTACCATACTCTTTTTTGTTCCTCCTTTACTACCAGCTTCACAGATTCATCTTTTTCTACAAGAGCTGTCATCACGTATACATCTTTTTTCTGACTATGCATTCTTATCTTCGGATTGTAAGTACCCTCGTATGATGCTTGTGCAATACGAAGCTGCTCTATTTTGACGATATAAGCAGTGTTCAGGAATATGTTACGTCCATCCCAACGTCTGAACTTGATTATTCCGTTGCATGTTTCAAAGAAGCTGTCCGCTACAGGCTCAATGACTTCTCATGATACGCTTGTAGACAGGGCCGCTATTTTACTTATCATTTTCCGTGTACAGACGAAATTCATTGTTCTTGCAAGGACTTCCTAAGTCCCCCCATAATTTCTTTTGTCAGTTATACCCTTGTTCCATTTGCCATTTTGTTTTTCTCCTTTTTTCTTTTTATTTATGTAGAAAGTATGTTAGATTTTTATCAATTCTGATTTCTCTCTATATATAATTTGGCAAAAAAAGAAACCGACGAATCGGCCTCTTTAAAAAAGGAGAGGTGTTTACATATTTCCGTCGTAAAACCACATACCTTTACGGTGTGTAGATACACGGCGAGTATTTCCTAACCTTGATTTTCAATCAGTCTCCTATCTTATAGTTTGTGATTAACAAATGTTGTGCATTCTTATCATTCCTGTCTTGAAAACTTACAAAATATTTTTTATCAAAAGAAGACACATACAATTGCTTACCATTTGCTGTTTTTGTACCTTCATAATATAATGAAGAAATATAATTTGTATTTTTTATAACAATCATAAAATTAGCCTTGCACTCTTTTATTAGATACTCCGCTAATCTAGCTTGATCATCTTTATCAAACTCATTTTTTGCATATGTACTAAATTCAGAATCATATGGTGGATCTAAAAACACAAAATCATTCTTTTTAGGTTTATATGTATTCATAAAATCATAGAAATCCATATTCCCTATTGTTGTATTTGAAAGATGTTTAACCACATCCTTATTTTGGTAATACGCAATCTTATTTGCAAAAGATTTTCTATTATAAGAAATTCCACCATAAGGAACATTAAATTTTCCATCCTTGTTGTATCTAAACATAGACGAATAGCACACCTGTCTAATAAAGAAGTATATCGCCGTAGCAAATTCCTTACTAATTCCTAATTCCTCTTTATTGTTCATCAGCATTCTAAAATGAGTATAAAAAGCTGCTTTTAGAGCTGATTCGATATTAGACACAACATCTTGATACGCTAAATCACCTTTTTCCCCCTCTATCTTGTGCATTCTTATCATTTTATTTTTTATACTCTTGCATAACTCATAGACAAACTCTTCAATTTGATAATTGAAATTAGTTGTAAGCAACCCATTAAATTCCTCTGCATTTGCAAGAACAAACTCTGTTATCTTATCGCCAAGTTGTTGTTTATTTAATTTGCCATTTTTGTACATATAATATATATCTGTTATTGTCTTTTCGTGATAATAAACTACTTCGCTTATAGCATTCCAGCCGTATTCAATTGCTTTTAACTTATCAAAAAATTCGGCATTTTGTTCTTTAACCATTTTATATAGAGCAATCAATTCATCTGATTTATCATTTATGTAATATTTTTTTGCATCAATAGCAAAATATACAGCCCCGCCACCAACAAAGGGTTCATAATAATTATCAATTTTAGCAGGAAGTGCTGGTATTATATAATTTAATTCTTTTTCCTTACCACCTGGATATTTAATCAGTGGTAACAATCTGGTTGCCAATACATTATTCATAATAGACCTCATGCTTTTCACAAATTTAGTGTCTAAGAAGCTACCACCGTAAGGTGTGCAGAGAAATAGACACCGGATTTATTTTTTATATTTAAAGTATGATTTATTTTTTATACGTTTATGCCTTATTGAGCCTGCAGAAATACTGAAGCTGTATGGTTAGAAAACTGCAGCCAAAAAAAAGAGACCTCAATTTCGAAGTCTCTTTTTTTCTCATTATTCCAGCTTAGCATTATCAGCAAACTGCCTTGCTTCCTGTTCGGATGCAAATTCCTTAATGTAGCCGCCATATCTGAAATAATTCTTTGCATTTCTCTGTCTTTCTGTTATATGGTCAGTTACCTTAACATCGGCACCCACAATGCCCCATTCGGCTGAAACTAAGGCGTACCACCTATTTTCTTCTGGCTTTTCCTTTTTAATTTTGGCAGCAGTCCGTCTTCATAGGCAGCAACTGCATTGTTGCTCATGCATCTTTCCCTGTTGTATCCGCTCATTTATTATCCTCCATTTTTCTTTTTTTTTGTAAAAAGAGTATGTAAGATTTTATACGGGCGGATGAGCTTCTATATGAAACGCCTGTATGCACAAAAAAAAGAACACTTGAAAAACTTTTGTTTCTCAAGCGTCTTAAAATTTTGTCAGATAATATTATATTTCGCAAATGCCGGGCTCGTACTTTGCAACCGGATTCAGCTTAAATTCATTGGCAAGATGTTTCTGCTTAATCAGCTCGTCAATTTCTTTATCTCCGCAGGTCTCATTGCGGATAAAGGTATCCAGCTGCTCATACGTAAATCCAAAACTGTCTTCATCCGTCTTTCCGCATAAACCGTCTGACGGTGTTTTGTCAACATACTTAGACGGCAGACCAAGATAATGTCCAATGGCGCAGACTTCAGACTTTGTCAAATATCCTAAAGGAGCCACATCCCCATCGCCATCGCCGCCTATCGTAAAATAGCCAACATAATCTTCAGAATAATTACAGGTATTAATCATCCTGCCATTATTGCACTGACAAACCGCCCTTATCATCTTTGTGCGCTCTCTGGGAGCGATATTCTGCCTGCACTGCTTCGTAATCTCGATTCCACAGTCCTGCAGCTGCTTGAAACTGGCCTCAAGTGCTGATCTTATGTTAATAGTATAGTTTCTGATACCCAAGAGCCTGCACACTTCAATAGAGTCATTAATGTCTGACTGTTCTCCATCCGGCAGCATTACGCCGATGACCCTGTCTGCTCCGAGGGCCTTTGCGCACAATGCCGCTGCTATTGTACTGTCCTTGCCACCTGAAATGCCCAGTACGGCATTACAGCCTTTTCCATTTTCATCAAACCAGTCCTTAATCCATTTGATAAGATTTTCTGTCTGCTGTGCTGCATTGAAATTATACATACTATCTGTCCTCCTTAATCCTCCAGTCTATACATCTCTGAAGATAATCCACGTAATCCGGGTTTTTGCACATGCCTTTACCTGGTGTGTCAGAAATCTTGGCTACGTCCATTCCGTTGCATCTTGTAGTTTTCATGACAATATTGAGTGCAGGAACATCTGTATCATTGCTTAAGTATGTGCCGATACCAAAAGCTACATTTGTTTCCTTGCAGAAATGTCTGTAAAGCTTGTCAGCACGCTCAAAATCAAGACTGTCGCTGAATAAAAGTGTCTTTGTTTTAGGATCAATTCCAAGGCTCCTGTAATGAGCAATCATCTTCTCACCCCACTCATACGGGTCTCCGCTGTCATGACGCACTCCTGAGAAAAGTGTCGCATAGGTAAGCTGGAAATCACGCAGGAAACAGTCTGTTGTGATTGTGTCAGTAAGCGCAATACCGTTTAATACTCCATACTCCTTAATCCATGCATCAAGAGCATACCAGTTTGAATATGCCGGATTGTGTTTGTGATTGCCCTGTCCTGTACACATAATCCACTCATGAGCCATGGTGCCTACAGGTGTAAGCCCGTACTTCTTTGCAAGATACACATTTGATGTGCCGACAAACTTTGATGAACTGTGCAGGGTGTCGTTTAAATGTGCGAACTTCTGCACTGCAAGTTCCTGTGCTTCAGCAGAAAGTCTTCTTCTGAGACCAAACTCTGAGAATGTACCTGCGTACCAGTGTCCGTTCTTTAAATTCTCATACTTTGCATCCAGACGCTTCTTAAAGCTGTCAAGCAGCTTATCATAGTCATATGCCATTCTGAAATATACTTCATTTACAATGGCAAGTGTCGGTATCTCATACATTGAAGTGTTGAGCCATGTTCCTTTTGCCTCGATAGACAAGCCGCAAGGTGCATCTGTTCCTATCTCAAAATCCTCAAAACGCGGCTGCCAGAGACGAAGAAAATCAACATAAGAACCTTTGATCCATTTGATGTTATCAAGATATGCAAGCTCATCCTCTGTAAACCGAAGCTTACAGAAAGCCTTAATCTGTTCTGTTATCTCCTGCACCATCTCCGGTGTAAAATGCACATCTTCATTTCTGCATTTGAATGTCCATGTGGTCTTGTAATCCGTAAACTGATGGAATATTGTCTGACCCATCGAAAATTTATACATGTCTGTCTCTAAAAGACTTGTGATTATCTGGTTTAATTTCATGATATTCTCCTCCTAATTCTTACGCTATCAGTATGTTAGAAACCCTTTTGATAAATGGCTTTCTATATGATATTGACCTGGATCATCTTCATTGCTTCTATTGCCGTCTTATGACTTTCAGGCGTTACGCAGGCACAGGCATTTTCTATCACGGACACCTCTGCATCTTTACAGAACGTCTTTGCAATCGCTACGTTGCTGATTATGCATATTCCTGTGCAGAATCCACAGAAATAAATCTCTGTATTGCTGTTGTCATATCCCGCAAGCAGTTCGCCAAGCTCTTTGCTGCCAAAAGTCGGCTTGTCAATATAAGTAATATCGTCACAATTAACTCCACGCTCCTTCATTGCATCTTTAAGACGAGCGTCTACTTCCCATCCGTTTGTCCCTTTAATACAGTGCGTTACCGGAAGTTTCTTTCCTTCCTGAGTATTCAGATAGTTTTCATCATGCGTATCCCTTGTGAATATCACGTCATCATATTTTCCTGACCTGATTTCATCTGCAATAACATTTGTCGCCACGTTACACTCCTTGTTTCCAAGAACTCCTGTAATAAAATCATTCTGCGCATCCACTACTACTAAAATTTTCTTTGCCATAATCATTTCCTCCTACATCATATAATCATCATTTGTTGCAGCCATAAGGATTTTTCTAAGCTGCTTTAAATCTTTCCACATCCATCGTGGAACCAGATCCCTGACTTTGTCATAATCTTTCTTACACAGCAAATCTCTGATCATTGTACTCGAAATTTCAATATCGCTTCTGCCAAGATTTCTGATGATCACATTCTTTAAAATATCATCTGTAAACCAGTTTTCCGCAATTTTCGGATCGTCGTTGTAATAGAATGTAAAGCTTTTCTCTCCAATTTCATTAGCTATGTTGTAATAGAAGAAAGAACCCCATTCTTTTACATACTGGGCTGCATCCTCCATGCTCCAGTCTGATAAAGTCATAACCTTTACATCTGCACCGCTTAAATCCTCTTCCTGCAGTACGTTTTCAACAAGTCTTTTTCTGTATTCGATTGGAAACGGATTTCTCTTTGTATAGCTTTTGTTTGCACTGCCTATCACAACAAGCAGATTTTCGCACTCCGATGCGGCCTGTTTTATCATGTTCAGGTGTCCATTATGGAATGGCTGTGCCCTTGTGAGTATCACACCGTTTTTATATTTCTTCTGCACTTTAACCAGTTTACGTTCATCCATGTTAAGGTCAACATATCTGTACACAGCAGCCGGTTTTCTTCCGACAATAGGCCTCTGCGACCTGTCAAGTGAAACAAGCTGTCCTGCAATCTTCTCACGGAACACCTTTGGATGAACTTCCTTTCCTGAAAGAACCTCAAACACCTTAAGCAGGTCCGGAATGGTAAACTCACGCGGCACAAGGTTAAACATAATGCCTGTATACTCAGCCTTATTCCTTATCCTCATAAGTCCTTCCAATATAATCTGGTCATGGTCAAAAGCAAGCTTTTCGTCTGATACACTGACCGGAATAAAGTTTTCCACTGTAATTACACCGTTTTTAAATTTCTCAGACTTGAGGGAGTATTCAATTTTAATCAAGTCGTTTGCAAACTCAAGTTTTTCATCTGCAAATTTCACATTGAACCATCTGGCATCCTTTGCGTCATCTCCTGCAACAGCAGCCTGCTCATATCCATATGGAAGCAGCGCAATGTATGCAATATCAATAATCCTCATACGCGGGTCCCTGTCCGGCTGGCTCATGGTGTAGAGCTGCTCAAGATAAATGTCTGTAAGACCTGTTTCCTCTTTAAGCTCCCTGCACGCTGCTTCATATGCGGATTCCTTTATATTAATAAATCCGCCCGGAAGCGCCCACTTGTCTATCTCCGGATGAGCCTTTCTCTTTATCAAAAGCACCTGCATACAGCTTAAGTCTTCCTTCATACGAAGCACCATCATGTCAACTGTAACCGATGGCCTGTCATAATCACCCGGTTTATATTCTGCTAAAAATTCCTGTTCTGTTAATCCATTTACATCTACTTTATTCATGTGTTTAACTCCTATAATTACTTTCTGCATTTTTTATATTTACTTTATGTACTTATTATAGTAACTCTTAGTAACTATGTCAAGTACTTTATAGAATTAATTGTATTTTTTCGAATTTAGTGTGCTTCCACAGTCTATCCGTGGGAGACGCCAATATATGAACTCAAAAAAAAGAGGTACATTTCTGTACCTCTTCTGCCTTTTCTACATGTTCTCGTAGTCGAAGCATTCATCTTTTGAATCAGATGGAATCTTATTCTTATGCATTTCTGCTGTGGTTTCTTTTACCGCATTTTCAGTGATTTTCTCGCCAAAATCTGTTGCTACGTTAATATTGTTGTTAACTTTGGCGTCATATGTATTAGCTTTCATGACCTCAGTAAGGTCAAATCCGGTTGTCTCTTTTACAGACTCGATGGTTTTAGCAAGCACCTGCGGAACATTGTCGCTTATAGCAGACATTCCACTGTCTCCTGCACCACCGATAATAGAAACCTTATCAATGCTCTCAAGTGGCTTAGCAATAGCCTCTGCCATCTGTGGAAGAACCTTGATAATCATCTCGGTCATTGCCGCCTTGCCGTATTTAGCCATAGCATCAGCTTTCTTTTCCATAGCCTCTGCCTCTGCAAGACCTTTTGCTCTGATACCTTCTGCTTCTGCCTCATACTGTGCCCTTGTTGCCTCGGCAGCCTGAAGCTTTGTAAACTTCTCTGCTTCTGCTCTCTTTTCCTGCTCATACTTCTCAGCATCAGCTTTCTGCATACGGGCGTATTTCTCAGCATCCGCCTGTTTCTTTACTTCAGCATCGAGTGACTTCTCGCGGACTGCAATCTCTTTCTCCTTGATTTCAGCCTCTTTTTCCTGCTTGGCAATGTTTGCGTCAGCAGTTGCGATCTCAATGGTTTTCCTCTGCTCCTGTTCCTGAATCTCATAAGCTGCATCAGCTTCAGCCTTTTTGATGTCTGACTGTTTCTTAAGCTCCTGCTTCTTGATTTCCAGTGCATTGTTCTGCTCCGCAATAGCTGTCTCAGCTTCTACTCTTGCATCATTGGCCTGCTTGTCTGCGGCTGCCTTCGCAACAGCAATATCTCTTTCGCTTTCAGCCTTTGAAATCTGTGCTGATTTAGAAATAGTGACAACTCTATCAATACCTAAATTCTCAATGACATTGCCCTTATCAGTAACATTCTGTACATTAAAGGACACAATATCTAAGCCCATCTTAGCCATATCCGGAGCTGCATTCTCCTGAACCTTATCGGCAAACTTCTTACGGTCCTGTACAATTTCCTCAAGCTTCATCTGGCCGATAATCTCTCGAACGTTTCCCTGCAATACATCCACAACAGAGCTTCTGATATACTCTTCATTCTTGTTAAGGAAGTTGCTTGCTGCAAGCTTCATCTTCTCCGGGTCCATGCTAACCTTGACTTTTACAGCCGAATCAATGTTGACATTAATGTAATCATTTGTTGGAACCGACTCCTCAGTTTTTACATCCACTGAGATCATCTTCAAAGTAAGCTTGTCAGTTCGCTGCAAGAACGGAATCTTAATTGATGACCGTCCGATTACATACTTCGGCTCCTTCTTAAGTCCACTGATGATTACGGCCGTATCTGTTGGTGCCTTGACATATCCTGTAATAAGGATAAGAACAATGACTACCACAATGGCTGCTGCTACAATTATTAAGTTATCCATGTGCATTTTTCTCCTTTTTTTATAATGGATTTTTTATATATAATATTCCTTATTTGAACTTTGTCCAAAAAGGGAAATATTAATCTGTTATCCTAATAATATCAGTGTACTCATAATCACTGATGTCGGCATATCCATATTTCAACAATTCTTCGACAATATCGTTGCAGTTGAATCTGCTGATGCCAACAAACATCAGGCCTGTGTTCTGTGGCATGCCCTGCTGCGATACCAATAGTCCGCATCTGTAAGTGTTTCCAAATTCATCCACCTCATCGTCAGGCTTATTATCAAACACCTTAACCTTATGCTTGCAGTAATGTACATTTGTTACGGCAATGACCGCGTCGGTACCACCCTGTTTGAATTTTAGTCGCATGCTTTTTCTCCTCTCTAAATTTTCATCCAAATATCTTCTCAAATCCGCCTTTTGTGTAGTTGTATTTTTCGATGATTTTTTCCTCATACTTTACAACATACGTTTCAAGTTTCATCTTTACAGCCGTATCTATCATGTTTTTCGTGCCTCTGCTGTCAGCTCTTAAAAATGCTATCAGCACGCCGTTGCAGCCCTTCTTCATAGCATATCTTGCCATTTCGCCGTTCCTTCTTGGTCCGGCCATTTTTCCGTAACGGCTCCAGTCAGCTGGAAATCTAGCAACAGCCATTCCTTCTTCTCTTGCATATTCCTCGCCCATCTTATCAGTTCCACGGCATGTGCCGCTGATTATGGTTGTACCGCTTACTGGAATTCGAGCAGTCTTGAATATCCACCTGCAGACCGTATTTAATTTGGTCTGGTCTGTGAATTCCCTGCTTCCTGCTATTATTACTCTGTTTTCAGGCATCATATAACATCAGCTTCCTTTCTAAGACACACGCACGCCCCGGGTGGAGCATGCGCACGCTGCTGAAATTCTTTTGGATATGCCAGCATCCCGCTGTCGAGACCGGATACTGTCCAGGGAACTACTTCAGCTAAACCCGCGTGCATCCGGAAGGACTCGAACCTTAGCTGCCTGCCAAAACCAGACATCCGAATGCGATGATAAGCGGCGAACCGCTTGGCAGACATGACTGCATGCACACGGCATTGAAAACACACAGCTTCATGTCTGTCATTATAAGTATGATAGATTTTATACCCGTTTATAGGTTTCTATATAAATTTTCCATATTTTTCAGCTCGCAGTGCAACGCACATATAATACTATAAGGTCTGAATTTTTGGCGCACCCTTATTATCCTCTTTTGGACACAAAAAAAAGAACTTCGGCAAAACACCGAAGCCCTTTTATAAAACAACTTCTTATTATTTTATTCCTATTGCAAGCAAAATAGTATGCTCATCATATCCCTGCCTTGCCAGTTCCTCTTTTGTCACACCATTTCTTAGTTTCTGGACGGCTTCAGCCAGAAGATTCTGTCCTTCAACTCTGCCTTTAAGTATACCCTGACTAATGCCTTTAGCCATATTTTTCTCCGCAATGTTTTGAGAATAAGCTGTCATCTGCCTTACCTCCTCTTCTATGGTTTTTGTTATCCTTACGCCGTGCCCAGCAAGCGAATCGAGTTTTTCCTGTTTCGACATCTCGTCGTTAACAAGATCCGTCAGAAAGCCTATCAGTTCCCCACTGGACTGCGTATAAGTATGATTTTTGCTCAGTCTTATTATCTTAAGACACATTCTGACTATTCCCACAGGCTTGCCTGTGGGGTTCTTACTGCCAAGTTTAGCCTGTAATCGTACACCATATGAATATTTTCACAGGCTTTGGAATACAGGTATAAGTCTGTTTGAGTAAGAACTTTTATTACCAAGCAGCCCGGCGGCCACATTATTATGTAAAGAAAGCTAGTTGTGTTTCGGTAAATTTCTGCCTTTCAGCAAGGAAGTATAGTCAATCTCCCTAAATGTTTTAGTTATGCTATTTTAATTCCGCTGTTTAATATCTTGATTTTGTTTGTTTTAATCCATTCAATCAAATCCCTTTCCATGCTGTAACATTTGTCAAATTTGACTGCGCATTTGTATTTGTCTATATCGCTGGTTTTAAAATCGTAGCAGTACAGTAAGAATGATGAGTACCAATCTCTCTGTACCAGTGTTCCGTCTGTGAGTTTGTACATTCTGTCAGACAGTTTCTTTTTAATGTAATCGTCTGCTATGTGGTCATACTGGCTTGCCCTGTAATTGTTTGGTACCTCTATGTAAGTGCCGCCGGATGCTTTAAATCTGTTTTCCACAGCAGCTTGAAAACCTCCCGGACATCTGTTCTTTATTGACCTGCCAAAACGCTTCTTTTTGTTGATTTTACCTTTATTGTTGACCGTGGTCTTGCTGGCACGTTTCATAAGCCTGGCAGCATTTTTAGGTTCCGTTATAAATACATCTCCAATACTCCGCAGATGGTTTGCATCCTCATTTATGGCAAAACGTCTGTTAGTTGCATTTATGCGACAGAGTTCTGCATGCTTTACCTTCAACTTTTTATAGTGATTGGAATAATTCCATGTTTTTGCATCTTTTTTAACGGTGCCATCATCGTTATAGTTCTGTGGATTGGTGGCGCGTCTGCTCCTGTCCATAGCACGGTAATAAAGTCTTTCAAGCCTCTCAGATGTCTGTATGCTGTTGCCGCGCTCTGAAAGATTTTCAAGTCCCGTCTCTGTATCAGAAGTATAGGCTACAGTCTGTGTACCGATATCAGCACCAATAATACCTGTGCCATATTTATGCCGGGGATTGCCAAATTTATCGTATTTAGGTTTTGCCCTGCCCTCAATGGTTAGATGCAGATACATCCTGTACTTCCCACGGATAAGTTTAGGTACCAGAGTTGCATAACATGGTCTGTAAGTGCTTATGCAGCATGCTTCTTCCAGAAGAGTTTGTGTAGCTTTACGGTCCCCAGTTTCCGGTGCGGCAAGATAATCCAAAACAGCATTTACTTCATCAGTCTGAAACCTATCTTTAACCTGTATCCCGAATACTGATTTGCTAAGTTTAAACTGCAGCTGATTATTCTTTACGGACACTGGAATGCCACGATGGATTTGCTTTGCCCTGACGCATGGCAGATCTCCATGTTTTGAGAAATGAAGCGTTTTGCCATTGCCGTATAAACATTTTTCAACGCCATGCCATATGTCTTCAGCTTTGGTAAGAGCAAATACCGCATTTATGCCATACTTTTTGCCAATAGGTATCATGGACTTGCGGCAGTAATCCCATGTAACATTATACTGTTTCTGCATTTCATTGAGCTGGTTAGCAAATATTTTGCGTTTCTGTTTATCTTTAGTAGAACCATACAGTTTAAGCAGCCCGCGGTACCTTTTGGTGCGTATGAGCTGGTCATAATTCTTTTTCATAAGACCAACAAGCTCATTTCCGGCTTTCCTGATTCTGTCAGAAAGTTTTACTACCTTTTGTATATCAGAATAGGGCATATCTGTTTCAACAACCAAGATATGTCTGTCGGACAGTTTATGAAATTGTTTTAAAATCTTGTTGTAATCATCATCAACCATCAGACAGCCCCTTAATCTAAAAATCTGTCCGGCATAATTATTCCGTAATTTCCAATGTAAGTATGATTTTTTATATTTTTGGTTACGGCCTTCTATATAAATACCCCTTCATTTTAGCACCAAACCGATGTAATTATGTTTTCATCAGAAATTAAGTGTAGCTTTCAGCCCGCAGTGCTACGCACATATAATACTATAATGTCTGAATTTTTGGTGCACCTTCATATTCTCTTTTGGACACAAAAAAAGAGGCACATCAGCTGCACCTCTCTTTTTTGACTAGGTGATAGCCTCGTAGCGTTCTGCTCTGCCCTGATGCTTCATGAAAGCATCAATATTGAACCAGAATGCCTTTACGCCATATTTATGAGCGAGCATTTTTCCTTTAGCTGCCCATTTTTCGACTTTCTCTTTTGTGATCTCTGTCGGAAGATTTTTCTCATCCAGACTGTAAATCATGCAGCCGGAACCGTTCTTTGAGCTCGGTATATACTCGTATACCGGCATGTACCTTGTTGAACCGTACTCTGCAAACTGTATATACAGAATGTTCTTTCCTGTGCTGATCACAGCATATGCTTCCATGTTAAGTCTACTTGCCTTGTTTATGAATATGTCGTACTCCGGAGCCTCCTTTTTAAGATTTTTTAAATCCATGACAAGCTTTGCCCGTCTCTCTTCTCCTAATGTCATAATATTTTCCTCCTGTTTTCTTTTTTATATGGAAAGTATGTAAGAAATTAGAAAACTGAAAATTTTTATAGCTGCATGCACGGTCGCCAGAATTTTAGGGACACTGCTTCATTTGATTTTTTGCGCAGGATTTTTCAAAAACAAAAAACATACTAATGATATACAAAAAATTGACTATGAAAGGAATTTTTATATGGAAAACAACAGCCCTTATTATAATCTGCCCGAAGCTTGTGCAACACTTGTTGTCGGCGCTTCCGGTTCAGGAAAAACACAAAATTTTGCAAAGCCTGCAGTTTTAAACCGTGGTCTGTCGCTGCATGAGCAGTCATTTGTCATTACCGACAAAAATGGCGAGATACTCAAAACATGTGCTCCTGTGTTAAAAGCAGATGGATATGATGTCATGTATCTTAATCTCACAAAATCATCGCTTGATGGCATTGATGCAAGGGCGTGCCATTATAATCCATTCGCACACATTCAAACCAACTACGGATTAAATTTCGCCGTAGATGCATTTTATAATGTAATTACAGATGAAAATGAAAAACATTCCTTCTGGACAGACGTTGAAAAACATCTTCTAACTGCACTGCTTGAAGCAATGCGTATTATGAACCTTGCTGACTGGAATTCTGCCGGGAATCTCTTTCTGCAGGTGGCTGAATTTTTGAAAGCCGCACCGGAGCATGCTGAAAACAAGCTTGCAGAAATTGACAGCCTGTTTGAGAAAATCGGTGAGATTAATTTTTCGTGCACTGCAAAAAAAGAATATAATATTTTTTCAGATTCGACCCCGGCACATGTAAAAGACACCATTCTTCTCTCTCTGAGCAGCAGGCTATCTGTCTTTGAATCTGATTTCTGCAAAAACCTTATGTCAGACGACAACATTGATTTTTCGGCGCTTAACAATGGAAAAACAGCATTTTTCATCATAATATCTCCTGACAGCAGATACACTTTTTTTACCCCAATGCTTCTGCATCAGCTTTTTATGTTTTTCCTTAAATCCCCGAGTCCAGAACATCCTGCACGCTTCATTTTGGATAATTTTGCCGACATAGGGTATATATCAGGTCTCTTTACATGCATGGGGATTTCCGAGCGTTTTAAGATAGACATTCTGGCGCAGTCTGTCAGCCAGATATGCACATTATATGGAAGGAGTATTTCTGAGCTTAGAAAATATTTCGATACCGGCGTCTGTTTTAGCTCATGTTTTAAAGAAGATGCCCAATACTTTGAGAGTCTGTCTAAGGTTAACATTTCTTCAATGCCAAAAGATAAATGCCTGGTCTGCATGAACAACTCAAAACGCTTTTCAAAGAAGTCTTTTCTTGCTGAAAAAATATCCGCGCAATAATTAGCCACACAAAAAAGGAGAACAGAAACTTCTGCTCTCCTCTTTTTTATGGCATTCTTTTTTGTTCCCTGATTCTGGCCATTACTCTCTTGGCCACATCTTCAGCTTCGTGGCATTCGTATCTGCCGGTATCAGGATTGTATCTGTTGTGCCTGCATTTTGCACAGGCATTCTCTGGTTCTTTGCAGTATATACTCATATCAGTCTTCCTTTCCAACCTCGATGATCAGCGTATGATCATGTATGGTCATGTATCTGATTTCGCAGTCATAAAATGATTCAAGCGGAATCTTGTTATCTTTATCGCATAATTTTGTATCATATGCCGGAGCATCAAGGTCGTTCCATGTGACGTCTTTGCTGCATTCGTATATTGCAAAATTAGCATTGAAGTCGAATTCCTGATTATTTAATATATCTCCAACCGTCAAATGCTTCTTTTCCCTGCATGCTTCTTTAAAAACATCGTCCACTGTGACGGTTCCTTTTTCCTGTCTGCTGTACCATCTGCACAGCCTGCCATCGCCGTCATCTTTAATGCTTATGACAATGTCATCCAGCATTGGAAGATCCGTATCGTCGCCTCTCGATGCTTTTTGACGTATTTCAGCAATAAACATATCCTTATTTTTCCATATGCAGGTTATATAGTCCTTCTTACAGTTCTCCATCATTAATGTCAGCATACTTTTGTTCCTCCTCTTCTCTCAATGCATGATGCACATTGGCACTCTTCCGCGACCAGTGCGTCGTATGGATTTTCTTCATCCACAACAAATGTGTTGATGTTGTAGATAAATCCATGACTTCTTACAGTCCTGTCTTCCTTGCCCCAGTACCCAACAAGGGCTTTCATTCCTCTTACTGAACCTGTTGCATCAATGTATGTTGCATCAATGTTTGCGTGACAGCTGTGACTTAATCCTGTCGAGCCGTCCTTAATCCATGCAATTCCGTTCTTTCCGTCCCTGTGCAATTCAGCACATGGACCTACATTTCTAACATACGTGTTTTTCATTTTATATCTTCCTCCTGATATACGTAAATTCTGACCGGATAATCCTCGTTGCCATATGTCGTGTCAACCATTATCCTGTAGCAGTCTGACATAAGAGGCTTTATGAAATATCTCTCATTTGCCCCTTCATATGTGGAAGCCATATGCTCCCTCATTGCCCAGCCGCAGCCTCGCGGGAAGCTCCTGTCAAGTTCGCTGATAATGTTTGTAACACCGCATATGTCCTTTTCTGACACATGGCATCCTTTATCAACAAACCATCTCCCATACCAGCCATTCCTGAAATATAACCGGAAATAGCCAATGCACTTTCTGCCATCAATGCCGCCGTTTTTTGTATCATCGTTTTCAAAGCCAAGCACGCATCTGCTGTCATTGACATACCCTCTAAGGTCAACATCATCAAGCTCACGCGGGCATCTGAACAGTTCCTGATACTCACCGCCGAACTGTCCATATACGATGCTGCATACAGCTGTCTGGATCAGCTGTGTCTTATCTACTTTACACATTGCTGTTCCTCCTTATTATCAATAATTTCTCCTGCACCAAGGTCACGAAGCCACTTGACGAGGTCCGCATCCGATACAGTGAAATCTTCTGCTGAGTATGGATACATATTATAGGTATCGTTTTTTACGACTTCCGGTGAAAAGTTCTGGACACCTGCATATTCCACCAGTTCCTTTGCAAGAAGCATTGGACTGTGCTTTTTTATAAGTTCTTCAACCGGCAGTCCGACTTCCTCATCCAGTCCGATATACTTAAGCATATCAGCCCATGGAAACCATGAGTCGTCGAGGTCAACATAACAAAGAGCCGCAAAGTTCTCGTCACCGTTTTCTCCAAACTCCGTGTTCAGGTAGAACACATCAAACGTATTCTCAAGGGACTCGTGATCCTTAAGCTCCTCCTCGCTGAAATGAGGCTTCACAAGACAGCCGCCATAAGCAAGAAAATTAATATCTCCCATGTTTACCCACTCTGTTTTACTCATTGTCTGTTTCTCCTTTCTTTTCAATAGCTTTAATACATTCTGATAAGTACCCATCGAAGCTTCTGCCGGTAAGAACCTCAAAAAGCCCGCTGACTGATTTTTGGTCCACGGAATTTTCGTATATATCAAAAATCTCCCCGGACACTCCCGTTCTTTCAAGAAGATGATTTTTTATGCTTTCGTTCATAATGCCCGAAAGAACAGTATCGCAGTCCAGCACAAACGGTCCGCACTGCATCATCTTCTTTATTTTTTCAATTTTTTCATACGCTGTATAAATAGCGCTCTCTTTTTCTGCCATATTCAATTTCCTCCATTTCTCTTTTTCTGACATAAAGAGTATGTTTGAAAGAATAAAAATGGCATCAAAAAAAGTCCCGGTGAAATCCGGAACCTTTTATTATTGAGAAAACCAAACACTTCCATACAAAATAAAAAATCATACTTTTTTTAAATAATCGCAAAAAAAGGAAGTGAAAATATTGATTAACTATGAAACAGCCAAAGCTGAAGCTGGTGAATTTATAATAAAATGCAGCAGAGTAACTTTTGTATGCGACAGCACGCATTTTAATCAATGCATGGCAAAGAACAAGAAGATGTACCGAAATTTAAGCATTCTTACAGGCATTTCCTCATTTGTATTCGTTGCACTTACGATTGCATCGCTTGTAACACTGGCTGCTTCTGCAGGATTTAAGATTCCGCCGGAAGCGGCTATACCATTTCTTGCAGTATTCGGGCTTTCATTTTCCGCCGAGAACAGACAACGGCCATATATCGAAAAGCTTATTGCAGCTGACTATATTTTGAAGAATGACAGTGACTATATAATTCGTAGGAAAGACGAGCACACATGCCTTATAACAACTTTAAGAATGAGTGCGCAGGCAACCCACGCAGCAAAAGCCGGGCATGCAGTGAACTTTGATTCACTTTATATTTCCGTCAGGGATAATACAAACAAATTATCAGCGTTTTTAAGCAGCAGTGAATTGAAAATATCTCTGATTCTTCACACCGGAAGCCGTGATATCTGGTTTGAAGTTCAGAATGAGCCGGAAAAATAAATAAAAAACACGACAAATTTATATAGAAAGCCATTTCTTAAAATCATTTCTGACATACTATATATGTAAAACAGAGGAAATCTGTTAATACACAACTCCAATTTTCTTTTTAAATATGGGCCGGGCGCGAAAGTG
>OLRW01000338.1_pt1 | contig 40189 bp, 47 predicted proteins | sample 1672701 | NCBI WGS metagenome assembly OLRW01 (sample SAMEA3136715, study PRJEB25190) | human gut metagenome | biome: human gut; feature: human-associated habitat; material: faeces | place: Austria | collected 2013
GATCACCATATTACTATTTGCCAGGTGGAAGAGTGTCTTTAAATGAAACAGCAGAAAAGGCTATATTAAGAGAAATAAAGGAAGAACTTGAAATTGATGCAAAAATAGTGCGACCATTGTGGCTGAATCAGGGATTTTTTGTTGAAGATGTAACTGGCGAAAAATATCATGAGTTATGCATTTACTTTTTGATAGATATTTCAAATACGGATTTGCTGGAAAAAGGTAATAAGTTTCGTTTGATTGAAAGAGAGCATACCCATGATTTTGAGTGGATAGAATTTGAACGTTTACAAGATGAGTATATTTATCCGGTATTTATAAAGAAAAAAATTTTTGATTTGCCGGATTATCTTGTGTTACAAGATGAGCATGAATAGTGAAGTGAGAGGATACAGCAGGAGGCTTAGCATTGCAAGGAGAAACAAAGATGGACAATTTTATTGGGCTAAACAGTTGGAAATTTTTATTTTGTAAGAGCCGAAAGAAATGATGATTTCGGACAAGCAACAATTATAGAAACAGCAGGTGGAGGTGTTGAAGAAGGTGAAGAATTGCAGGATGCAGTAAAAAGAGAACTTAAAGAAGAATTGGGTGTAAAAGTAGATGTAATCTGCAAAATAGGAGTTGTAAGCGATTGTTATAATCTGATTCATAGACATAATATTAATAACTATTTTTTGTGCAAAGTTGAATCCTTTGGTGAAAAAGAACTGACAGAAGATGAAATAAATAATTTTCACTTATCAACATTGAAATTATCTTATGAAGAAGTTGTTAGAGAGTATGATTATAGGTCAAATACAAGATTAGGGAAACTTATAGCCAATAGAGAATTGCCGGTGTTGCATCGTGCAAAAGAAATAATTGATATTTAGACAAGAATTACTAAATTAGAATTTTAATAGACAGTTATAGTAATAAGTATAACGAAAATATTTTATTTAATAAATAATAAGCTAGAAGAAGGATATTATATATAATGACAAATGAAATCGTATTATTTAATGACGGTAATGTTAACATAGAGGTTCAAATAAATCCGGAACAGGAAACGGTATGGCTTACTCAAAAACAGATAGAAACATTGTTTGGAGTTAGTCATGCAACAGTAAGTGAACATATATCTAATATTTTGAAGGCAGGTGAGCTGGATGATACTTCTGTCGGTTTTTCCGACAAAAGTACCGGAGGCAGAAAACCCAAAATATACAACCTTGATATGATATTGTCAGTAGGATATAGAGTTAATTCAAAAAAAGGTATTGCGTTTAGACGTTGGGCTAATGATGTGTTGAAACAATACATAATGGAAGGATATGCAATAAACGAAAAAAGGATGTTTGCACTTCAAAAAACGGTTAATATTCAGACAAAAATGTTAGCATATTCCTTAGATTTGGAGGAAAAAGAAATATTAAAGGCAGTAAATCAATACACTGAAGCTTTGCTTCTTTTGGATCAATATGATCACCAGTCTTTACAAAAACCTGAGGGAAATGAACCGATTTATAGAATTACTTATGAAGAATGTCGAAGGATGGTTGATGAAATGGAAGATTCATTTAAATCAGATGTATTCGGCGTTGAGAAAGAGAAGGGTAAGGTTGAAGGAATATTAGCAGCTGTTTATCAAAATGTGTTTGGAGGAGATGTGTATCCGTCATTGGAAGAAAAAGCTGCAAATTTACTTTACTTTATAATAAAGGACCATCCTTATGCTGATGGGTGCAAGAGAATAGCTGCATCTCTTTTCCTCGAATTTTTAGCACGCAACAATGCTCTTTATAAAGATGGAGTAAAAATTATCAGTGATGGAGCATTGGTGGCAATTACACTTATGATTGCAGAATCCAGAGCAGAGGAGAAAGAGATAATGGTAAAGTTAGTTATGAATTTCTTGGCAATGTAAAATATTGCATATATAAAAGAAATGATATGAAAGTATGGCAATTTATAGCAGGTGGTGGAGAAGATGAGGATGAAACTATAATAATATCTGCAAAATGAGAGGCATATGAAGAAGCAAACATAGGTATGGATTGTAAGTATTCTGTACTTGATACACAAAATAGCATACCAACATACTGTTTTAAAGAAGCAAGAAAAATATGGGGTGAAAATTGTTTAGTTATTCCTGAATATACATTTGCTGCTAGGATGAATACAACAATTTTGGAATTGTCTCAAGAGCATACAAAATATGAATGGGTTGATTATAAAACTGCATTAAAAAGACTTAGATATGATAGTAATAAAACTGCGTTATGGGAATTAGATAGTAAAATTAAATTAGGAACATTAAATTAAGAATATTCATATTATGATTTAAATACAACAAAATTGTAGTGTGTTACAGTTGTAAGCTTGTCATAAGCTCTAGATTTTGAAATATAGGCTGAGAATTAGGTCTATTAGCAAATGAGGTAAAAAAGAATGAACAAGTATTTAGAAAATTTAAACAGAATAGAGTTTGTTGTAACAATGGCATGCACAGGAAGATGCATACATTGTTCAGAGGGAGAACATAAATCAAGTGGAAAACACATAGATGGAGACATAGCAGTGCAAGCAGTTATTGATATATGTAATAACTATGATATTAAATCTTTAATGACTTTTGGAGGAGAACCTTTGATATATCCGGAAGTGGTTTGCAACATTCATAAAACTGCTAAAGAAATGAACATAAAGGATAGGGCAATAATCACTAACGGATTTTTTTCTAAAGACAAAGAAAGAGTAAGAGAAGTGGCGCAAATGTTGTCATATAGTGGAGTTCAAAAAGTGTTATTATCTGTTGATTCATTTCATCAAGAGACTATACCGCTTGATATAGTGAAATATTTTGCAATGTGCATAAAAGAGAGTGGTGTAGAAATTAAATTAAATCCTGCTTGGCTTGTGAGCAAAGAAGATGATAATGAATATAACAAAAAGACAAAGAAAATTATTTCTGAATTTGAGGATTTAAATATTCCACAAGCCAAAGGAAATGTTATTTTTCCAAATGGAAATGCAGTGAAATATTTAAGTGAATATTTTGATGAAGATAAGGAATATGTAAATCCATATGATGAAGACCCAACAGATATTAGAGCAATTAGCTTTTCAGAAAATGGGGATGTGTTGAATGGAAATATTTATGAGAAATCAATTATGGAGATAATTGAAGAATATAAAGTTTAGGATTATTTATGAAAACTATTTTTTTATAAGAAGAAGGAATATTTTATGAAAATAATTAAGTACGAGGATAAATATCGTGATGATATGATTTTCATGATATTGGAAGCAAAAAATGTTTTAGGACGAGTCCCGGGATTGAATGAGGATTTATTGGATATTAAAAAGAACTACTTGGATGTAGGAGATATGTTTTGGTTGGCTATTGATGAACATGACAGAGTTATTGGAAGCATTGGATATAATTCCATAAAGGATACAAATGAAGTCTGGCTACATCGTTTGTATGTAAAATATAATTTGAAAAGGCAAGGCATTGGAAGTACGTTGTTAAAAACTGCAGAAGACTATATTGCAAAGCAAGGAAAGGAAGTCATCAGAATTCATTTGGGTGGAGAAGGTTTTGAAGAATCAAGAGTATTTTATCCAAAACATGGCTATGTGGAATACCAGGAAAGATATATGATGAAAAATTTGAAGGAAACAACAGGTTGTTGAGTTAGATAATTAGAATTTGGAAAGGAATGACAGGACATATGCAAATAAATGAATATCAAAAATTAGCAATGCAAACTTTAAATCCTGAACTTGAAAAAAAGGAAGTTCTTATTAATAGTGTCATGGGGTTATGTGGAGAATCGGGAGAGGCTATTGACATTGTTAAAAAGTGGTTAGCACAGGGTCATGAACTTGATAAAGAACATCTAAAAAAGGAATTGGGTGATATTGCATGGTATTTAGCAGAAGCCGCTACTGCATTAGATATTTCACTCGATGAGATTCTACAAGCAAATATAGTTAAATTACAAAAGAGATATCCAGAAGGTTTCGACAAAGAAAAGTCTTTGATTAGATTAAAAGGTGATTTATAAACAGAGTGATTAAATCCAGTTTGAGAGCTAATAAAATGAGTAGAATAATAAAAAGTTAGTGAGGTTTAACATGAATAAAATAAATAATACATCAGTTGTAAAACAGCAGTATGCTAATGCAAACAATTTAAATACAAGAATATCTATTCACGATAAATATTCAACAAACAAAATGGGTTTTGGAAACTGGATAATGTCTAATTATAGAATTGATGAGAAAATGAAAGTTTTAGAACTAGGTTGTGGAACAGGAGATATGTGGAAGAATAGCCAGTCTTTGATTAAAGCTTGCTCAAAACTAATACTTTCTGATTTTTCAGAAGGAATGGTAGCAACAACAAAAAACAACATAGGAAACTATGAAAATACCGAATATAAGGTTATAGATATTCAAGAAATCCCTTACGAAAATGAGACATTTGATGTTGTTATAGCAAACATGATGTTATACCATGTGCCGGATATTGATAAAGGTTTGAATGAGGTGCGACGTGTATTAAAGAAAGGTGGACATTTTTACTGTGCAACATATGGAGAACATGGAATTATAGAATATCTTTCAAAAATTCTTTCTGAATATGGTGTTCAAAACAATATAAATAAGAACTTCACACTTCAAAATGGATATGTGATATTAAGTAAAACATTTTCTAAAGTTGATAAATTAGAATATATAGATTCGTTAGCAGTTACTAATGTAGATGATATGATAGATTATATTTACTCCCTGTCGAGTATGACAACTTTGAATGATGTACCAAAATATATAATAAAAGACGTACTAATGCAAAATATGACAAATGGAATATTAAATGTACCAAAGGAATATGGAATGTTTGTTGCATCATAGAACATAATTATTTCAAAGTAGTAGGATTAATATAATAAGAAATATTTGTTTAGAAAAATGAAAGTGTAAAAGAAATGTGGGTATCAAAAATTACAGAAGAAGATTTAAGTAATGAAATAATAGATAAATTATTATTTGAAGGCATAGTGGATACAGGAGAAAATATTGATTGTATTATTGTTTTAGGAAGTACAAAGGCATCAAAATATAGAGTTCCAGTAGCAGTGAAAGCCTATAATTCATGCAGAGCAAACAAAATAATATTATGTGGCGGTGCTTTAAAAAAATTTCCGGATGAAGAAAGTACTGAAGCTGAGCATATGTATAAAAGGGTTTTGGAATTAGGTGTGCCAGAGGAAAATATTATTTTGGAGAATAAATCACAAAGTACAGTGGAAAATATTCTTTGTGCATTAGTAGAATTGCAACGTGCATTTTGGTTGAATAGAGTAAAAAAAGTATTGTTAGTAACAAGTACATATCATATGAGGCGCAGCTTAGCAATTGCAAGGTACTTATTTCCAATACATATAGATATAGTTCCCGGTCCTGCGGATGATAATAATACAAATCGTGATACTTGGATGAATACACTAAAGGGAAGAGAAAGAGCAAAGAGAGAAGCTTTGAATATTGTTGGATGCGTAAAAAATGGTGTTATTCCAGATTTTGAAATATAGGTTGAAATTAGTGAGGAGGTAAAAGCTATCATATGAAGAACAATCAGCAACAGTATATTGAATATGTTATGCGATTTGCGGAAGAAAATAAAAGTCACATTTGGTTAAGTGGTTCTTTTTTTGCATAGAACTGTTACATTGTTCTTTGATGTAGATATAAGTACCTTTTGTAACACGGAAAATTTGAATGAACTGATTTATGGTTATGGAAAACCTGTGTATATATCATTTACCCATAAATCATTAGGCATACTTATCGTTATATATGAAGATGGAGTAACTGTTGATTTGGAAATAATCGAAAAAATAGATATTTCAGACAGTGAATTCTTCCATACTGATGATATTAAGTTATACGATTACAGTAGAAATGAAAAATTATGTAAAGAGTTTGCTTTAAGAGATGATATGCACTATCAAATCTCTCGTTTGTTTCATCGTAGTTTGATTAAGTTCTTATCGGGCAAACAGGATATAGGTGTAAGCATAGCAAACGAGGTGGCTACATTTATTAATTGTAACATCTTTATTAATAAAGCTTGTTACAGGAATAACATTATTGAACTTTTGAAAGTTTTTAATGAACAGTATAAATTACCATTAGAATACTTAGCTATTTGGTGTGAATTGATAGAGGAATTGGATGAAAAAATTGTCCGTAAATCAAGTAAACGAATCCCAAGTTGTAGAGTTGGATAATTATGAAATATAGAGGTACACAGATGTTTGAAGATATAAAGAATAGTAGTGATTGGCAATCTGTTGATAAGGTTTCAAAGGGATGGTCAAGCGATAGTAAATACTTTATTAAAACAAAAGAAGGAAAGATGCTATTGCTTAGAATATCAGATATGGAACAATATGAAACAAAGAAAAAAGAATATGAGATTGTAGAAAAATACTCAAAACTTGGATTTTTAATGTCTCAACCAATTGATTTTGGAATTTGTAACAATGGAAAAAACGTGTATATGTTGCTTACTTGGATTGAAGGTAAAGATTTAGAAGAAGTATTATCTGACTTGACAGAAGAACAACAATATCAGCTTGGAAGACAAGCAGGAAAGATTTTAAAGAAAATACATTCAATAGATGTTGATATAAATGACATTCCAAAAGATACAAAGAAATCGAAGAAGTTGCAGCAATTATCACGTTATGAAGAGTCACACGTTCGTATTGATGGTGATGAAATTGCAATTAAATATGTAAAGGAAAATATCGACCTAATATGGAAAGAGAAACCTGTATATATGCATGGGGATTATCACCCGGGAAATCTTATTTACACAGATAATGGTTTAATTGGTGTAATTGATTTTAATCGTTGGGAAGTTGGTGACCCTTATGAAGAATTCTATAAACTTGAAAGTTTTGGAATTGAAAACAGCATTCCGTTTTGTATTGGACAAATAGATTCATATTTTGATGACCAAATCCCAGAAGACTTTTGGATTACACTTGCAGTTTATGTTGCACATGCTTCTTTATTTTCAATTATATGGGCAGAGAAATTTGGTCAAGAAGATATAGATAGTATGGTAGTTAGATGCCGTATGGCACTTGATGACTATGGCAATTTTGAAACGTATATACCAAAGTGGTATACAGATAAGTATAGGAATAACTTTAAAAAGAAGGAGATGAAATAATAAACTATGTAAGGCACATATGTAAAGAATTTGATTTGTAAAGTTATTGATAAATCAGAAAGTAATAATTGGGATAATGCTGTAATGGAGTGGGAAATTATTGATTGCGAGGAAGATGAAAAATGCTCTGAAATATGCATATGTGGAAAAGAGAATATAAAGTATTTATATACTATTAAAAATATGTATAATGGAAATATTTTATATCCGGTAGGAAGTTCATGTATTACGAAATTTGATAGAAAAGACTTAAGAGAAAAAACATCTTTAATGGAGTCACAGTTTAAGCTGTTGCATGCGGTAGAAGAAGGAAAATTCTTATCACTATCTGTTGAATTATTTTCGCGTAAATTGTTATTGTGGTTATACGAAGAAGGAGCATTTGATTCTAGATATAATGACTTTGATGGAGAAAGTGATTATTACTTTATGTTAAAAATGTTTAATAAAAGAAATAAGGATGATATAACATTACGTCAACAAAAGAAGATTGCAGCCATAATAGTGAATTCAATAAAACCATTCCTACAGAGTATATTGTCAAATAAAGTAAGATAGTGAGGTAAATATGCCTAGAAAAAGTAAAAATAAGTTTGATATTGTAAATAATGAAGTTCATATTTATAGAGATGAGTGGTCAAAAATAGCTTTAACGACATATCGTGAGGATTATTATGAAGAACTGAGTTCAAAAACATGGAGCTTAACAAATAGTAACAATGTTGAGAAAAGTTACCTGAAGAACAAAGAATTAGGATTACTTCACAGATATATAATGGCCAAATGGTATGGAGAAGATGTGCTTAATAGTATGACAGAAAGAGGCTATATTGTTGAGCATATGAATAATGAACATATGGACTGTAGAATTTCAAATCTGGAATTCTTAAAAAAATCTTATAATACTGCAAAAGCACAAGCATTTGATATAGATTCAAAAGATATGAAACATCGTATAGCAGTTAATATGTTCAAAGATTTTGATACAGAATGTTATCAAATAACTATTGGATGCAATGATGCCATAGTTGGCTTTGACAATAAAGGAGTCAAATATTATGTTGCAGCAATTATGTTATTGTATGATTGTGATTATTCAATAGTTATAAATGATGCTGAAAATATTTTGCGCTTGTATGAAACAGAAGGAAGAATAGATGTTTCAAAAACGCATGCATGTGAATGTAAAGTTAGAAAAGCAATAGATATAAAATTAACTGAAGCCGAAAAGGATAGTGCCATCGTAATTCGAGACGGAGTTTCATATTTAATATTAGGTACAAAAAAGGCACATATTAATTCTGTACATTATGATAAGGGATGGACTCCAATAAAATAATAGATTATGTTAGTTTGGAATACTCATAATGGAAATAAAAATTATAGTGTAAGATAAACTAAGAATTGATTTAAAGGAAGTGAAAAAAATGAAAATGCTAATGATATCTGATTTACATATAGAGGATAATTCCAAGGATTTTTTCAATAAAGTATTTCACAGAATAGATAAAATGTTTGAAATTATAAATAAGGAAATACAACCAACTGAAAAGCTGATAGTTGTAATGTGCGGAGATGTTGTAGATTGTGGTAAAGCAGAATACTATGAAAGTGCAAAAATAGTATTTGAGTATATTAAAAAGAAAATTGGAACTAGAACAGTAGAATTTGCAATGATACCGGGAAACCACGATTTATGTAATGATAGTTTTTCAGATTTTGATGCATTTAATTTAGCATATTCCAATGAAGTGGGTGAGTTTGAAAAGGCTAGTTGTTGGTCAAAAAATATAGATAAGTTTAATTTTATTCTAGCCAATTCATCTTATCACAAAGATACTACGTATGGAAAAGTAGAAGCATATGAGATTGAGAAACATATAAATCCATTGATGTACAATATATTGGTAACACACCATAGTATTATTAGTGAGGATGAAGATGATAGTGCTGCAATTAGAGATATACCTAGACTTCTAAACGTTATTAATGAAAATAGAATACTGTTTCATTTGCATGGACATACACATGGAACAGTAATTATAAGAATAGGAAATGATAGTCGTTCGCTTGGGGTAGGATCACTATTTTTCAAAGCGGCAGAAATGGGTAGTCAATTTAATCTGATATCGGTTAACGATAACAAGATTACATCTGTTATCAATTACATATATAGAATAGATCGAGATAAATATTTACCAGATGAGATAGAATTAGGGAATGAAGAAGAAAACTTACCATTAATAATTGAGCAAAGTGAGATTAATTTTCAACGACCTGAGAATTATATTTCACGTCTTGTGGGGCCATTTGATATTGTTCAGGGAGGTGCCATAAGTCAGTATTACAATAGAGAGAAAATAAAATCATTGTATGAGATAGTAAAAGAAAATGCGAGGATAGTTTTGATTGGTGAGGCAGGTAATGGTAAGTCTTGTGAACTTTTAAATTTAGCATATGAAATAGAACTTAATCAGAAAGAAATACCTGTTTATGTAAAATTAAATGATTATGTAGATGAAAGTATTGTTAAATTAATAAATCATAGTGAAGAAGAAATTGCCCAAGGAAAGTATGTCTTAATATTTGATGGCTATGATGAAATTGAAGAGTCAAATTTAAACAAATTTGCTAGAAGATTGAATGCATTTGTCAAAAAATATCCAAATCAAAAAATCATTGTATCTACAAGAAATAATTTTTATAAAATGTCAGATGTTAATACAAAAGTAAGTACATTTTATGATTTTTTTGAATGCTCATTATGTCCTTTGAGCAATGAAGAAATATGTAATTTTTTAGAACACAAGAATGTGAAAAACAAAGAAGTGTTTTTTCAAGAGATAAAGGCCAAAAATTTAAGTGAACAAATTAAAGTACCATTTTTCCTAGTAAAAATAACAGATTTATTTATTGAAGAAGGAAAACTTCCAAAGCAAAATGAAATAATGAAGCAGTTGATACTAAGTAGATTTGAGAAAGATAAAAGTAAGTATATAAATACAAAAGATATAGATGAGCAAAAAAAAGAAATAATGGCGTTGTTAAAGAAATTAGCATTTTCTATGCAATGTTTAAGGAAAAATACCATCTTACTAGATGAATATCAGGAATTGGTTGATGTAAAAGATCGAAGTCTTATTAAATATTGTGGAATATGGAAAAAAAGTAAAGAAGATAAATGGGAATTTGAACACAATAATTTTAGAGAATATTTAGCAGCGGAATATATTAACAACTTTTCACTTGCTAAAATAAAGGATTTGGTAACATACAAAGATAATCCAAGTCAAATAAAAGAATCATGGGTTAATGTGTTATCATTCTTAATAATGATTTATCCTGAAGATACATTAGCGAATTGGATAATTGATACAAATCCATCTTTGGCAGTGAAATTTGAAATATCTAGACTTGGTGATGATTTAAGAACAAGAATATTTTGCAATATTATGAATAGATATAAACATGCAAATATGTGGATTTCTAGAGAACAAAATGATGAAGAAGAGTTGGCAAAATTTGGACAAAATGAAAAAAGTATTGAATATTTAATTGAAGAAATTAAAAATCCAGCTCATTTTCGTTCTCAATCAAATGCAATACATATACTTGGAAAAATGACAGATTATTATGGAAAGGAAAAAGAAGTTAAAGAAGTCCTGTTTAACTGTTGTATTAGTGAAAAAACAAGAAAATATGAGATGGCTTCAGTTATAATGGCATTAATGAATAAGCAATTATTTTCAGAATGTGATATTGATAGATTGCTAAATTTATTTGAAAATGAGAATGATTCAGATATAAGACATGCGTTATATAGCTACATATTAGAATACAAATTGCAGGATAAATCTATAGATTTTGTACTAAAGGGAATTAAATTGTCCAATACTAAATATTGGGATAATTTTAGTGAATATAAAAGGCTTGAAGATATAATTCAATCAATTAAAGAGTATGATTCAATCATAAAAGTGCTTGAGTATATTTTGAATGCAAAAGATTACTATTCAGTGGCAATGTTTTTTGAAGAGTCCTTGGATACTATATGTAAAATAGCAATGGAGTTTTACAATAGTGGTAGAAAGAAGATACTGTCATATATTCAAAAAATTTATTATAAAGCTGCTGTTAATTTTGAAAGTAAAACAATCAGAATATTGAAAAATGCATTAGAAAGCGTTAATGAAATTTTCTCTACTTATGAATGGATATTAAATGAACAGTATCCAAATGATCAGAATGCTTTTTTTGTTCTAGAAGAATTAATGGATGAACATTGTCTTGATGATTTGGCTAATAAGTACCAAAATGACGAACTTATTGATAGCGAAATATTTATTTCATATGTAAAAAGATGTAGAAATAATAGCTATAAATATAAACAATTAAAAGAAATAATTTTTCATAAGGATGGAATATACATAGAAGAACGAGAAATTATTGATTATGAAGCCATTCGGAAAGAAGGAGAACAGAGATTTTTTGACTCATTATTTGATAAAAAAATCTTTCAGCGTCTATTGGAAGAATTAGCAGAAAAGTATAATGGTCAAGATACAGAATACAAAGATATAAATAATATTTCATTTCAAAGTTTGGAAAAACGATATGATCTTGATAAGGTAAAATGGTCAATTAAAGATAATTCATTTAAGGAAAGAAGGATAGTAAAATTTGTATCTCAAGTAAATTGGGAATTTTTTTCAATGAATAATATATATAATGAATTGAGGAATAATGATAGCATTAATGTTAATGATGAGCAGAAATATTACATTACACAATATTGTTTACGTACAATAGATAATATAAATTTGTCTAAAGACATTAAATATAAAAAGGATGGATCAGTTTCGTTTTCATGGCAATGTTTATGGTGTGCTTTTTTTGCACAATATTTTGCAATTGAATATAAAGAGGAAAAGTTATTAGAGATGCTTGTAGTACCGTCGTTTTTCTTTGGACAAGAGAATAATGAAGATGCATTTCCAAGTTATATTACACAGAGAGTAGATGAATCAAAAATTAAGAAGGAAATTATTCATAATCTAAATACAAACAATAAATCGATAAAAGGTACGCTAGCGGAAACATATATAAAATATTGTACAAAAAACAAGATTGAAGAAGCGTATGGATTAGCAAATGAAATTGTAAAAGATTCTGAATATACAGAATGGATAAGAAGACAAGCACTTGAATATATTGTCGATATAAAAGGGTATAAATTAGTAATTAAAAATTATCTAGATGATGCTGATAAAGTTTTGCTAGATATAATAATTGAAAGTTTATATAAATATAAAGACGAACAAGTTATTAATAAAATGATTGAATGCAATAAAGATTCTAAAGACGGAGTAGCTTATTTGAAAATGCTTATTTTATCAGAGTCACCATATGGATTACAAAAATACTATACATTGGCAAAAGAGCAAAATCAGATTCCTGATCTAGGTACAGATACGAATATATCTGAACTTACAGAAGCAATAGGAGACGTATCAGATGTAAATAATTTGGATAGCGTTACAAATTTGGCAATGCTTGCCTGCTGTACAGATTTTAAAGACAAAAAATATTTTGGTTTACGAAATTCTACATACAAATCGATAAACAATATGGCACAAGAAAACCCAGAATTGGTAATTAATCATTTAGAGAAAAAAAGTTCTAGTCACAAAGATGATTTGGAATTTGTAGGTTTTTGTAATCAATTAATTGATGATATTAAATTTGAAATGTATAATCAAAAAGACTTACCGTGGACTTTAGAGGAAGTAAAACGATATGTACAATGAAAATAATTTTTCATCAAGATTACAATATTATTTGTTAGAAAAAATATGTAGATTATGAGGGCTATGCTCGTTGAGACAACTGCTTTGCAAATGGTTGGGTAGATTCAGGTTGATAAAAGTAGTGATGGATAGATGATTTATTGAAAATAAAGAAAAATGATGTTGTTTATGCGCTTAAAAATTACGACAATTTATTCTAATATAGTTAAAAATCTTTTTGACATAATCCACATAAGATGTTAATATGTACATAGAAAGAGGTGCTACCGATAGACGGTTAGCCCTGTTGAATAGTTATTATTAATAACCGCTCAAGTTTTCCAGGCTGTGGGCGGTTATTTTTTTGTGTTATTATGTCCTATTGAATATCCGAGACCGAAAGCAGTTAAGCATAGGCTTATTACTGCAATGAGCTCGTTGATTGTCAACATTGGCATCCCCTCCTTTGCAAAAGATTTCCGTCGAATAAATCCGGGGATTTCTATGTAATCAGAGGGTCACAGTCCCTCTGTAGAAGGACTAACCGCCTACCGTAAATGGTAGCACCCAAATTAAGTATAACAATAAAAAATAGAGTATGCAATTGTGAATTGGAAATAATTGTATTTCTTAAGAAAGCTTTTGAGTTTCTATTTTTTAAAGTAATTATTATAAAAAATAATTAGTAAAATGAATAAGAAAGAATATATATCCAACCTCGGGGCCTAAAGTCCCGAGGTTTTGCTATTGATGAAAAAAGACCATACTAGTTTTCGACAAACACAGAATTAAATATTAAAATATTGTTATGAAGTTTGAGAAAGCAAATCATCTTAATATTAAGAATAAACAAAAATAAAACGTCTTTTTGATAGTAGTGATATTGTGTCGGCTGTATTTCAGAAAGGCGATTTATTTTTATTAAAAGGGTTTTTTGGGGGTGTGGTCTTCCAGTGGATGACCCTGCGAAAGCAGTAGCACGGACCGAGCTGGCAGGCTAGACTTTCCCCAACAAGAGTGCATTGTATATACAAATGCGTATCTTGCATAAGACATACTCAAACTTAAACAAGTTAATTCGTGAGATTACAATTGAAAACATAATTTTCATATTCCCAGTGTAAAAATCCCAACATTTTCACACTCACGGTTTTAGGAGTAAACAAATCTTTATGCTATACTAATTGTGTCAGACCTAGGACAGACAATTTAATAAAAATAAACAAACGCCAAGAAGAAATCTACAAGAATAAAATGTAGATTTCCCTCTTGGCGTTATTTTTTTCGGAGTTTTGGCGAGATGAGAAAAAGACAAATATAATTACATTTCATATTTTTAAAATAGTGGCTTTAAAAGGATAAAACTTATGCAAATTTGTCCCTCTCAGTTTTAGGAGAATTTGAATGGCAGTGTTATTATTAATATGTCGGACGACAAAGTAATTAGTAATACATTTAAACGCCATAAGCCAAATGTTGAATTGGGTATTGTGGCGTTTTTCTTTTGGAACCGGGAAAGCGAAAGCTTCAAAACAAGAAATGCATTTCTACATACAAATGTATGTTCCGCAATATACATCAAATCATTAATTAACTAGAAAAGGATGTAATCGCATGAACAAAACAAAAGTTAAGCATATTCGATTATCTGAAAGCGAGCTCAAAATGATAATGAAAAATGCAGAAAAGGTGAATATGAATTTTTCAGCCTATGTTCGTAGGAGATGCTTACAAGACATACATTGCAATCCAGAATTGAGAAATGCTGTACATTCTTTAACAAATGAGGTTAACAGTATTGGCCATAACATTAACCAGATTGTTAAGAACAATAACAGTGGCTTGTATTCTGAAATAGACAAAGTAAGACTTATGGAATACATGCGAATTATTGATGAGAAAGTAACTAAATTATTCTATGAGATAACTTGTCGACATGATGTCGGGAAGTGAAAAACACAAAACGAAATACAGGAGGGAAAATGAAACAGTACATTAAAAAAGAAACAAGATTAGCAGACTTTGATCCATGTCCTAGATTTATCTGGGATGGAGGTTTATCCAACTTAGCTATTTCTGTATACACTCTTTTGCTTGGAAGAGTTTCATTGTCGAAACAAAACGATATGATTGATGAGCAGGGAAGAGTGTATGTAATTTATACAGTAAAGCATATAGCAGAGAAGTTGTCTAGGTCAGGACCACCGGTTTATGCTGCATTGAAATCGTTAGAAGAAAAAGGATTGATAGAAAGGAAAAGCTCTGGAAAAGGAAATTCAAATCATATTTATGTGAAGATAAAACCATATAAAGAAAACAAAAGTAATAACTTACATAATCTTAATATGGGTACTAAAGATAATAATAAATATGACATTAAGAAATCTAAAGGAACTACCTTAAGTAAGCTTAATAATAAATATATTAATAAAAATAATATAGAAAATAATTATATATATAAACAAGGAGACAGAATGTAATGATAAATCAAAATATTAATAACAGTAAATCAGAGCCAGTAACATATTGTGAAGTATGTGGTAAACCAACATCCAGATACATTAATTGTTTAGGCAGAGAATCTAAGTTGGTTCATTGTAGATGTGATTGTGATGAAAGAATTGAACAGGAAAAAATTAGCAGAGAGCGAGAGAGGCAAAGGCAAGAGCAGATAGAAAGGTTGAAGGCTGATTGCTTTAGCAATAAGGCAATGTGGAATTGGAATTTTGACAATGAGGATGGTCGAAATCCTAAAATGAAAATTGCACAAAAATACGTTCTAAAGTGGGAGACTATGATGGAGCAGAATTATGGTTTGATGTTTATTGGAGATGTTGGCAGTGGGAAAAGTTATATGGCAGCCTGCATAGCTAACGCATTGACAAATCAAGGTTATACAGTGAAGATGACGAATTTTATAAAAATCAGAAATGACATTTTTAGTGCCGCAGATAAAAATGCTTATGTGGAAAAATTGTGTGATTACGATTTACTTATTCTTGATGATATTGGTACAGAGAGAAATACGGACTATTCGTTAGAAAATGTTTATTGGATTATTGATGAGAGAACTGCAGCTGAGAAACCAATTATAATAACAACTAATCTAAATTTGGATAAATGTAATTTTGACGAGAATATTACATATAAAAGAATTTATGACAGGCTGCGAAAGGTTTGTATCCCTATCGGAATGGAAAATAGAAATCTGCGACAGGAAGATTCTATTGAACATAATTCAAAAGGAATTACAGAATTACTTGTAACTGATGAGGGGACTAATGAGAACAAAAATTCAGAATGAATTTAAAGTTAAATTTAGTGATAAGGATAGAAACAAAGGAGTGGACATTCTTGCCTTATGTTTAATAAAAGAACTTGGCAGGAACAAAAACATACCGGAAGAATTAGTTAGAGCAGTGAAAATAAAATATGATAACGAATAGTTCAAAAAGCCAAGATGTTTTGCACCTTGGCTTTGTAAATATTGAATTAACCAGGTTATGATGCTATACTATGCTAAAATCTATATTTGATAACCTGGTGGATAGGAGTAAATTATGAAGAGAAAAGTTGCAATATACGCCAGAGTATCAACAGAGCATGAAGCACAGATTAATGCTCTCGAAAATCAGATTCAGTACTATGACAATATTTTGGCACAGCATCCTGAATGGGAACTTGTTGGAAGATATGTTGATGAAGGAATTACAGGAACATCTGTTAAGAAGAGAAAAAACTTTTTGAGGATGATGGAGGATGCTAAAAATGGCATGTTTTCATTAATCCTAACTCGTGAAGTTAGTAGATTTGCAAGAAATACTGTAGATACGTTACAGGAAACAAGGAAACTGAAATCTTACGGAGTTGAAGTTTATTTTACAGAAGATAATATTAGAACGTCTGATGATACAGACGGAGAGTTAAGACTTACATTGATGGCTACATTAGCACAGAATGAAAGCAAAAAAACATCTGTAAGAGTTAAGGCAGGACAGAAGATTTCTTTTGAAAACGGAGTCTTGTATGGCAATGGAAATATTCTTGGATATGACAGAGTTGGAAGAGAGCTGGTTGTGAATCCGGAACAGGCTGAAACAGTAAAAATGATATTTAATATGTATCATGATGGAATGGGATGTAAGCAGATAGCATATGAGCTTGAGAAAAGAGGAAGAGTTACTTCCACAGGGCTTACGCATTGGCAACCGGGAACAATTTCGCGCTTACTTAGAAATTCATTCTATTGTGGAAAAATTGTTTATAGAAAACAATATGTTCCTGACTATCTTGAACAAAAGAAAATCAACAATTATGACGAGGTTGACAAGATTGAAATTACGGGAAAACATGAGCCAATTATTTCGGAAGAATTGTTTAATGATTGTCAGAGAAAATTGGATGCGAAAACTGTAAACAGACTGCGAGGAAAGCATGCAATTAATCCACCCAAAAGTGCCTATGCAAGAATACTAAAATGCCAATGCGGTTCTAATTTTGAGCGCAGAAAATGGCATAAATACAAGGATGGAAGAATACGGTATGGCTTTGAATGTTACAAACAGAAAAATCATGGCTCATATCGTACTAGACTTAAAAAAGGATTAGATACAACAGGTTGCTGCACAACCAAGATGTTTCCGGAGTGGAAATTAAAGATAGTTGCACATTGGCTATTTAATGATTTATGGAAAGAAAGAGACAAAATTATTAATAGAGCAATAGAAATGTTAAATGCAACAATTAAAGATGAAAATGTTGTAGATTATACTGATGAAGTAAAAGAATTAAATAAAAAACGAAAGAAATATGAAGAAAAACTTTCCAATCTTGTTGAACTTCGTGTTGAAGGAGATATTTCAAAAGAAGTTTATGAGGAAAAGAAAGGAGCCTTCAAAAAGCAGATTGGGTACATTGATTCAGAGCTATTGAAGCGCGATGTGAAAAATTCCGCAATAGTTTCAAATGTAAAAACGCAGATTCAATTACTTACGGATTTGCTGGGAAAAAAGTATGATGTTATCAGTGGAGATATTCCTGAAGACATAGTGGAAACATTCATAGATCAGATAGTTGTTCATGATGATTATTTTGAATGGAGACTTAGAACATCCACAGAACCGGTGCTATGTAAAGTGGAAGGAAACGAAAAAGATAACACTATTATTTTTTTAGAAAACGACTCCCACAAGGTTGCCACTCAATACAGGCAGCTATTGCAGATCAGACAAAATAATTTAATACATGCCATAGACCCCATAGAATTAGGGAATTTCGTGATTACAAAGGACTATTTGGCTAAGTACAAAGAGACCGATGGAAACATGAAAAAAGTCAATAAATGGAATGATATTAAAATAAAAGTTACAATATAAAGTAATTATTAAGGGAAGTAAGTTTAATCTTGCTTCCCTTTTCTTGTCCAACAACGAGTCAAATACATAAGCTTGCTTGAATGTATTTGACGACTGCATACAATCCCGAAACAAGCGAAGCGGTTTCGTGGATTATCTAAAAAAATATAGAAAGGATAAGGCCAGGAAGTCACAACCTCTATATATCAAATCGATTTAATCCCCACTTATTTACCAATTTGACCAAACTAGTGTTAAATTTATTTAATTTTGACCAAACTAGCACACTGTACAACCTAAAATATTGTTGTAGTATAAGTGAGCAAGCAGAAATGCTAAAGCAAAAAATTGAATATGCAGTTACAGATTAAACAGAAATGTTTAGATACGTTATTTAACGTATGAGGTATAACTTCGGTACAACTATCAAAACAAATCAGTTACAGTTTGCGAAGAGAACCCAAGGATCGAATGATGAAGGTGGAGCAAGCAAGATAGAAATAAGTGCAGCGTAGTTATCGTCACAAAGGATTAAAGATAGTCCTAATCCTCGGAATTGGCATAGAAGAAAGTAAATGGCTTGTGAATGCATTGTAGCCTATCTGTAATTCCCAGTGTACGGGCGAGCAGGTGATTAAGAATCAGTACACTCACATAGGTTTTCTATATATCTCTTTCAGAGATATATGCTCCGCGAGGATTGCAGAGATGCGCATATGAATAATGTCGTGCAAGCACGACGCGCATCTCGCAGCAAGATTCGCGAGCGAATCTTGAGTATAAAAGAAAGGACAAAAGTTATGACTAAGAAAAGTGAAAGACACAGTTCTTCTAATATTATAGTAATAGGAATTGATCATGGATGGAGTTTAATTAAGACTTTCGATTTTATATTTACTACAGGTGTTAAAGAACTGACAACTCAGCCAGCATTTCCAAATCATATTTTGGAATTTGAAAATAAGTATTATGCCATAGGAGAAAAGAGACTAATAGTTAAAGATACGAAAGTCGAAAATGAAAACTTCTATCTTCTAACGTTAGCAGCAATTGCTATGGAACTTAGAAAGAGAGAAACCTGCAGTAATCTGTAGAAAATTAAGCAAGCTATATAAGGTTCCATACGATGAGTTTTGGGATGAAGAGGACAAAGATATAGCAAAGGAACTCCATAGTATCATTGATCTTAGCAATGAAAAAGAAGTGAGATATTTATATAATATTGCTCTTGGAATGCAAGCATTAAGAGCATAAGCGTTAAGGCATAGTCATGAGTGGCTATGCCTTGAAATTTTTATACCTTTATTGTATTTTGTTGTTTAGAAAAAATATAAATCAGAGTCATTATTTTTAGATAAATTCTGGTAAACGTCCTGTATCATTACAGTATTTTTCTTGTGAAGAGCATACTTGATTAATATAATTCATTGATGCTAATAGCATTCCTTGGCGGTATATGCTATCTGGAGATTTATCTCTTATGTTTAATTTCTTTTTTGTACGTATTGGATCATCGTAAGTAGTATCACCGTTAGGAATATCTAATAAATTTTCCAACTCACGAATTATTCTAATAGAAATGGACCCTTCAGAAGGAACATAATCTTGAAATATAAGATTAAAATTAGGGATAAGAGTTTCTTGAAGTGTTTTATTTAATTTCTTATATGTGACGATTTCATTTGTGAATGAAAGAAACATTTGTTTAAATTCATCGAAACATGTTTGCTTAATTATTTTATATGCAGCGTTTTTTGAGTAAATCAAATTAGTATCGATTTTGTCGTAATCCTCGTTCAGAAACGGAACTGCAAGTGTATTAGGATCTTCTATTAAAAGTTTGTGTAGTGTGTAATATTTTGCATATGGTCGATATGCGAAAAGTAATTTGTTATACTTCTCCGGTTGAAGAGACTCCATATAAGTAAATAATGTGTCGTACAAATCGGGAAGATATAAATCAATCTCATCATTTGTCCCCCATAGTATCTCCTGTTTGGTTTTAAAAAGACCAGAGGGGATAAGGCCAATATCCTTATATTTTCCTTCAGATTTATCATAGTAGGAACTATCCATAACGCTATCGGTTATTAAGTAGGGATTATATTTTTTATATATAGTGTTTGAGCAAATCCAGCTAAGCATTTTAGAACTGGCACAATATATTTGATGATATGTTTTGCCAGATGATCTTATCTTATTAGAAACACGATTGGATAGCAATTGATAAAAGAAATCAGTGATTGTAGTATCATTTTTCATATTAAAACCTCCTCGGGTATGTGGAAATATTAAGAAATATGGTAAAAGTTACTCGTGAAACATATACCACTTATATATAATATATGATAGAATTATAAAAAACGCAAGGAGGTATTTATGGAAGAAACACTATATGATGAACAAGCAATAGAGTATTATTATGAGGAGATAATGGAAACGTACGGTGATGATGAAGAGGTTAGCGAAGCCTTCGACGGAATCGACTATTAAAATCCTTAGAGAAATTAGAAAAGCGAAGAGTATGCACCAGTGTTAAGGTGAAGCTCTTCGTAGAAAGGATAGGAAGGAGAAAAAATGAAAAAGACAATTAAGATAGTAGAGTTAAATGTAAACCAACGAGGGAGGCTGAGCCGATATTTAAATGAAAAGTTACTTGATTATGTAGATTTTAGAACGGATGTTTTGATTTTACTTGAATACAACTCTTTATCTGTGAATGCTAAAGCATTTGAGGCAAAATTAGCTGATAAAGGCTTTGTTGTTTATAAAAGTAATAATGGGACGATTAGATCAGGAAATGATATACTAATAGCTATTCGCGTTGAGAGTGATATTAATGTAAAGTGTGTAAAAAATTATGTATTTTATAGTGATAATAAGTCTACTTCATTGGATGACATCCCAGAAAATCTGTTTCTAGAAGTGGAAATCAACAAGTGTAAATATCTTCTTGTTGCTGTAAGAATCAAGGAACTCTCAGGGCAATTAATAATAAGAAGAAAAGAGATGGAAAGACTATTATCCTGGCTATTAGAATATTCAGATATTCCTTTTATTATTTGTGGTGACTTTAACAATCTACGGACTGACACTATAGAAAAAGAGTGGAATTTAGAAGTGTTAGATAAACTATTACAAATGAATGACCTATTAAGATGTACGCCCAAAAAACATAATTCATGGGGAGTATCAAAGAAAGCGAATTCAGATGAGTTTGATGGATATATTGCTGAAGATCATCTTATTATATCAAAAGGTAAAAATATAGGAATAAAGCCTAAAGAAAAGGACTCAACTGAGGAGGAATGTTTAGAATATTCCTGGGATTATCTAAAGAACAATATAAAAGAATGCGAAGTTGATCCAGTAAATAAATATGGTGAGCAAAAAATTAATGTGCCAATAGGATTTCCAGATCACGCTATGCTATTGGCTGAAATAGAGCTAGATGATTAATGGAAAGGGATAGAATTAAATTCAAATCGAATGTTGAGGGGAAAATACAATTTATGAATAAGTTATGTACAGTAAAAATAGATTGGTGTCATTTAGGTTTATTTGGAAATAAGGAAATTGAGAAGAGTGAGACAAAGCTTTTTTCAACACAAGAAAAGGCAGAGCAATTTCTTGTGAATAGCGGATTTTTATACGGAGTACCATATCCATTTAAAATATGTGGTTGGTACTATATTAGAGGATTTAAATTCCCTGTATGTGATAGATTTCTTATTGCAACCACAGAAATGACTATAGTTGATGCAGAGGAGTTGTGCAGTGTAGGAGAATGCATATGAGAAAAGAAAAAATGAATTATGGAAACCTGGTTTACTTAGACCCTGTTATATATACGGATGCATACGTGTTTATTCCAAAACTTTTTGGCTGGGAAAAAGAAAGTGTGAGTGCGGAGATTATTGTGGGAGACTATCGTATTCGGTGCAACTGGGGTACAAAGCTCCTGTTTAATAGAAGCAAAGGAATAGTAGAGAGGGCTCTGCCATTTAAAAAGAAGGCAGAGGTGTATACGGTTGATATCATAGAGTACCTCGAAAAAAATAACATCACATATGAAGTTGGAAGTGCAAAGTACTGTAATGGAATAGAGTATAACCAGAATGACTCTAGCAGTGAGGTAATAATATATAACAAAGATGCAATTGTAATGAAAAAAACAAGTCATGAGGGCTTGCAGATGCAACTTTGCATTGTTAATAAGAAGTTGAGACCAATGGTTAAGGGGAAGAAGGTCAATATTATTAGATTTAATAATTGTCGAAAAGAAAAACAATACAAGATTGAGGAATGGTTTAAAAGTGTTTTAAATGGAGTTATTAGGGTTGACCCATATACATTGGATCATATGATGAGAGATAATCTTGAACGGATTGATTTTACAGGCTGCAGTATATTCTATCAGAACGATGATGAATGTCAGTGGGAGTATTATTGTTAGCAGGCATATTAAAGTCACAAACACAAATCATAAAAGATACTTATTTGAAATTTGTTAATAACAAAGATATAGAACTTGTTGCAGAACATACTTTATACAAACACTATCGTCGAGAAGAATTTTTAGAAAAAATGTATAAAAAAATCAAGGAGAAAGTAAAATGAAATCTAAAAAAATATTTAATAGCATGGAATATTATGCTTCTAAAGAGGCGTTTGAAGTGTACAAGAGAATCTATGAATCTAGCAGCTTTATAAATGAATTTGATCTAGATAACCCGCTTACATGGGATGAGAGAAATGGAAAAGATACTCCGAAAGATGCTGTTGTAAGATATAATGCTTATTTGAAAAATGATTCAACCTTAGTTGAAAAGATAGGCAAAGAATTCAAAGTTAGTGGAGATTGCCTATTCAATTTCAACTCTAAAAAAACTTCAATTCTTAAAGAACTAATTAAGCAAGATTATGCTGCAGCTGAAAGAGTAATTAGTAAATTAGAAAAATGCAGTGAGATGCACCACTCGGAAAAGAACATAGTGCTCCTTCCTGCCACAGGCGGTATGAACAATCTAAAAGGTAAATTATGGTTTGATGCATCTAGCAATGTTTGCGGCCCAGATGGCCAGTGGCATATAGCTCTAGATAGACCTGATACGCTAGTTTACTGTTTGGATAGATATTATAAATACGGTGATGAGTTAGTGCTTGCTTGTAGCACAAAGACAAATTATGGCTGCATAAAAAAATTCTTAGATATAGCAGGAGATGTTTATGCATTTTGCAAAGAATTTTTGCTTCTCGATAGAGATGCGGTGGACATATTAATAAAAAGTGGAGGAAAACCAATAAACGATATTGAATCGCTGGAATTCTATGTGGATGCTGCACTTAATTACTGGGAAAACTATAGATAATCTGTAATAAAGAAAGATGGGATTATAAAGATGACATTTGAAAAATTAGCCCTATTGATAGAAAGATACAACATACCTCATGATGTTGAAATATTGTCTGATTCAGGCTGGGAGTGTAATGCGACAAATATGGATGGCATTTATTACTCCAAAAAAGAAAAAACAATTATATTCACTCAGGGAACAGGAAGAGAAGAATATTTTGAGCCTGAATGGGAGCTTATTTGGACAAATTTAACCAGAGGAAATATTAATAATTATTTCTGTATAGATACAAAAAGAGGGAACCAAGTAAGACTAAATTCAGAAGATTTTACTTGCTCAATGCTTAAAGAAAAATTAATAAAGGAACTAAAGGACAATAATGAGTTTGAGCATTATTATGGCATAAAAGAAACGCAAGAAAACCTTGATTATTTAGAACAGAATTTAGATTTGTGCCAACCCTTATATTGGACTATACAGGTATTGAATAATAAAAACATATACGAAGATATGGGTTACATAGGTCTTAATATACAAGGTAGTGATTTAGATTCTGAGATATATATATTTAGGCAATACCGTAATAAGGGATATGGAAAAGCTGTATTGAAAACCTTGGTTGATTATGCATTTGATGGTAGATTGAAAATTTATAACCATAAAACAAGGGAAATCGAGCCATTCAGACCTAAAACGATAAAAGCTACTGTAAGAGTGGAAAATATAGCATGTCAAGCACTAATGGAATCATGTGGGTTTAAAGTACCAGATGATTTTGCTGCTATGATGATTGTATTTGATGATGATTGTACTTCAGATTGTTATAGCATAGAATGCGTGAAATATATATGTGAATAGATAAAAATAATACGATGATATTATTATAAAAGGAACAATAAATGGAATAATAGAGTAAAGTTTTTGTTGGTTTAAAGAAAAATAAAAAATGAGAAAGGTCCTCTTTTAGGTTATAATGGTTTCAACGAAAAAATCATTTACTAAGGAGTATCTTTCTCATGGAAAACATTGATGAGATAAAACGCATGCTGTTTATGGAATATATTAAAAGGAGATAGATTATGATATATGTTTGTGGTGATACAAATGGCAAAATGGTGTATCAATGCCAACATTAGATAACTTGATTGTGTTAGCAGCAATATTTAATGTTGCAATTGATGACATCATTGTTGTTGATAATAAATCAATCATGCAAATAGGTGCATGAAACAAAGCAGATTCTGATTAACGAATCTGCATAAGGTCCCCTAGTCTAAAGGTTAGGACATAGCCCTTTCAAGGCTAAGATGCTTGGTTCGAGTCCAACCTTACCCACTATGTACACATAGCCAAGTCTGGAAAGGCTACGGACTGCAACTCCGTGAACGTAGGTTCAAATCCTACTGTGTGCTTATAGCCCTTTAGTTTAATTGGTAGAACGTCAGATTCTGACTCTGAAGAAGTAGGTTCGAATCCTGCAGGGGCCGTTTATAGCCTTTTGGTCTAGCGGTTATGACGCTGGTCTTTGACACCAGAGATATTGGTTCAACTTCAATAGGGGCTGTTGTATATGGAGAAATGGCCCAATGGTAAGGCAGCACATTGCTAATGTGTCGTACAGAAATGTATTGGGAGTTCGAGTCTCCCTTTCTCCGTTTATGAAATCATATATTTTTAATAATACAAACACATAATAAACACAATTAAGGTATATGATAAGAGCATAACAATAGAGGTTACTTAATTAGAATCTGAAAGAATGCCGAATGGCTTCTTTATAATAATTAATGATGAACAAGTGAATGCATTTGCTATGAAAAAGAATGATATTTCAGTGGTCGCAATAAATGCAGGGTCAATTAAAAAGATAATGTACAGTGCAAATCTCATAATGTTAAGCGATAAAATTCTTCTGGGAATAGGGGATATGTCAGCGTGCCGTGAAAATATTATTGCGGAAGAATATCCTATTACAGAGGATGGGGACAATGTGCTTTTGTATATTTCGGGAGATTCTACAAGAGAAGCAGTAGGGTATATGATTGCAAATCTTGCGGTCAGATTTATGTTGTATCATGAAATAGAACACCACGAGGAAGGGCATGTAAAGAGATTTAATGATAAATACAGTCTTTTTTGCAAAGAAGTTTCAAATGATAAAGAAAGGATTGAACTGGAAGAGAGAAAAAAGAGGGAATTTGAAGCGGATATGTATGCAATGACTCAGATTGTTAATGATTTTGAAATCTTAGCAGAAATTTGGGGAAAAGTACTAAATCTTGAAGTTACATATTCTGAAATGTTTCAGTTGCTCGTACCGGCTTTGGTTATCGTGAAAGAAAATCTTTGTATGGATGTACATAATAATGAGCAAATTGAAAATAGTTTTTATTTGCCCAATATAATAAGGGTGGTTATTGACTTCGCAATTATATTCATGGACAAAAAAGTGAAAAAAGTATTGTGCAATGATAATGCTGTGATGTTTGAAACAGGTAGTGAGTATCGACATATGTTTGAAAAGGAAAATAATCTGATAGTATTTGACAGCGAAGGGATGTTAACAGCAACGAAATTGTTAAAGCAATTTGAAAGTCTGGAGAATGTTTTGGCTAATGCGGAACAGATTGACAAACCGAGTATCCGAAAATCCGTTATAGAAAGTAGGGATAGGCTGAGGAAAAATTATCAGATAATTAAATTGACTGACAGAGCAGAGATTACATTTATATTAGAGCAATTGAAGTATAGTGGAGAGAGATTTAAAACGAATGATGTGTTAGAAGGCATCAGGTTAAAGTAGAGGCAAACATAATTGTGCTTTAAGCTTATAATTGTAATTAAAAATCAAAGACGGTTGTATGTAAGGAAGAAACATAATTAAGCTCAATTTAGTGTTGGATGATTCGGTTTAAAAGAAAGGAGAGTATAGCAAATTGCTACGGTAGGAGAATTGAAGTTAGAGGAGTTTATAAATGGTAGAAGTAAAATTTTATGATAGTATAGATGATAAATTTCTAAAATTTGCAGTTATCATTTCTAAAACAAATGGTAAATGGATATTTTGTAAACATAAAGAAAGAGATACTTATGAAGTGCCAGGCGGGCATAGGGAAAGTGGCGAAGATATTTTAGCTACTGCTAAGCGGGAATTGATGGAGGAAACGGGTGCGACAGATTTTACCATCAAACCAGTCTGTGCGTATTCGGTTAAAGGACAAACAAATATGATGGAAAATATAAAGGATGAAACATTTGGCATGCTTTTCTTTGCAGAGGTATTTTCTTTTCAAGAAATACATAGTGAAATAGAGAAAATTTTAATTACGGATAACTTAATTGAAAATTTGACTTATCCTTTAATTCAACCTCAATTAATTAAAGAAGCAAAAAACAGAGGATATTTATAAATAAGAATTGACCGAGTTCTTTGAGCGAGGAATGATTCTTGTCCGAAGGGCAAGAAGATGGAATATAGAAAGAATTTAACAAATCGGTATTTGTAGATGTAAGATAACCAAGAGTATATAATTGACAAGCAATGAATCATTTGCTATTATTGAACCGTATATAAATAAGACAGTTCGTTTGTACCATCCTGTCTCTAAATAAAACCAGGACTATTATTTTATAATTCATAATTGGAATTTTTTAGAAAAATAATCTATTAAGACACGGGTACAGATGTATCCGTGTCTTTTTTATGTAATAAGAAATTCTTTCAGATTTTCTTATTACATAAAAACGTTCCACTATGGATGCACACTCGCACGAAAGGAAAAATGTTGCTAAAGCAACACGTGCTCGGTGCGTAGAATATCGCAAGCGACATTCTTGATTATACAATTACAATACAAGCAAATGGAGAAAAGTTTTATGTATATTTTAAAAACAGAGGCAAGTTTTGACTCAGCGCATTTTCTTGCAGGATACAACGGAAAATGTAGCAATCTTCATGGACATAGATGGAAGATTGTTCTTGAAGTTCAAGCTGAGGAACTAAAGGACGACATTCAACATAAGGGGATGTACGTAGATTTTGGAGAATTGAAAAAAGATTTAAGAAACCTTGCAGACTCAATGGATCATGCCTTAATTATAGAAAAAAATTCATTGAAGCAGACTACTTTGGAAGCTTTAAAAAGCGAGAATTTCAGGATTATTGAACTTGATTTTCGTCCGACAGCAGAGAATATGGCAAAATATTTTTATGAGAAAATAAGAATACTTGGATACAATATGAAAGCTGTAACGGTATATGAAACTCCTGTCAATAGTGCAACTTATATGGAATAATTATAAATAATTTTTTAATCTGAAAGGAGTTGTATATGAGTAAATATGAAGTAGTTGAAAAATTTGTAAGTATCAATGGTGAAGGAACTAAAGCCGGACAACTTGCAGTTTTTATACGTTTTAAAGGTTGTAATCTTAATTGTAAATATTGTGATACCAAATGGGCTAATGAGCAAGAAGCACTTTCTCAAACAATGACGGAAGAAGAAATACTTGAGTATGTTTTATCAACGGGAGTTAAAAATGTCACTCTTACAGGTGGAGAACCATTATTAAGAAATGACATTGAAAAAGTTATTACAGTTCTTGCAGAAAACAATCTGAATGTTGAAATAGAGACTAACGGTAGCATTTATCTTGACAAAATCCGTAAGCTTAACAAAGAAAATGTAACTTTTACAATGGACTATAAGCTTTCCTGTAGTGGAATGGAACAGTCCATGAATCTAGGGAATTTTGATATTTTAAATAGCAATGATACTGTCAAATTTGTAGTAGGAAACCGAGAGGATCTTATAAAGACAAAACAGATTATAGAAAAATATAATCTGTATGGAAAATGTAATCTTTATATAAGTCCGGTATTTGGGTTGATAGAGCCTGAGGAAATAGTTGATTTTATGAAAGAGAATTTAATGAATGATGTTAATATGCAGATTCAGTTACATAAAATAATATGGTCACCAGATAAAAAAGGAGTCTAACATGGAAAAGCATAAGAAAATAGATACTAAAGCAATCGAATATCATATAGCTGGTATTCTTAAAGCTCTGGGTGATAACCCTGAACGAGAGGGATTAATAGACACACCTAAAAGAGTTGCAAAAATGTACGAAGAAGTTTTTGAGGGAATGAATTATACAAATGAAGAAATTGCAGATATGTTTAACAAAACATTTGCACTTGATAGACTGGAAGAAGAGTCCGAAAACGTGGAATGTAAAAGTCAAAATGGAAATTCTGATATGGTAGTGGTAAAAGACATAGATATTTTCAGTTATTGTGAGCATCATCTTGCACTTATGTATGATATGAAGGTAACGGTTGCCTATATTCCAAAGGGAAGAGTGATAGGTCTTAGTAAGATAGCAAGAATAGCAGATATGGTATCGAAAAGATTACAACTTCAGGAAAGAATAGGAAGTGATATTGCAGATATTATGCAGATGGTTACAGGAGCAGAAGATATAGCAGTACTTATTGAAGGATGTCACAGCTGCATGACTGCAAGAGGAATTAAAAAAACTAACACAAAAACATATACACAAACATTAAGAGGGAGATTTAACAATGAAAGCAATGGTTTTGTTCAGTGGTGGAATAGATAGTACAACATGCCTTGGTATGGCAGTAGAAAAATATGGTTCAGAAAATGTTATTGCATTATCAATAGCATATGGTCAGAAACATACAAAAGAGATAGAAGCATCAGATAAAATTGTAAAATATTATAATGTAGAACATATTTATCTTGACCTTGCAAAAATATTTCAATATAGCGATTGTTCCCTATTATCACATTCTGATAAGGAGATACCTAAAGAATCATATAATGACCAGATTAAGAGTACAAATGGTTCACCTGTGTCAACATATGTTCCATTTAGAAATGGATTATTCTTATCAAGTGCTGCAAGTATAGCAATTTCAAAAGGCTGTAGTGTAATATACTATGGGGCACATGCAGATGATGCAGCTGGAAGTGCATATCCTGACTGTAGCAGTGATTTTAACAATGCAATAAATGAAGCAATATATCTTGGAAGTGGAAAGCAGATTAAGGTTGTAGCACCATTTATCAATGCAACTAAAGATCAGGTTGTAAAAAAAGGGCTTGAGATAAATGTGCCATATAAATACACATGGAGCTGCTATGAAGGTGGCGAAAAACCTTGTGGTAAATGTGGAACATGTATAGACAGAGCTAAAGCGTTTGAGTTAAACGGAATTAAAGATCCGGCAATGGAATAAAAGGGAGAAGAATTATGACAGGAAGAAGCAAAGAAGAAACAGCAGACATAACATTATTAGGTAATCAGAAAACACAGTATCCAAGTGATTATGCACCGGAGATGTTGGAGACTTTTGAGAATAAACATCAGGGAAATGATTATTTTGTAAAATTTAATTGCCCTGAATTTACAAGTTTGTGTCCTATAACAGGTCAACCGGATTTTGCCACTGTTACAATATCATATGTACCCAACATTAAGATGGTGGAGAGTAAATCATTAAAACTATATTTATTTAGTTTCAGAAATCACGGTGATTTTCATGAAGATTGTATGAACATAATTATGAAAGATTTGATAAAACTTATGGATCCAAAATACATTGAGGTATGGGGAAAATTTACTCCTAGAGGTGGAATATCAATAGACCCTTACTGTAATTATGGAAAGCCTGGAACAAAATGGGAAGAAATCGCATTTAATAGAATGGCAAATCATGATATGTATCCGGAAAAGGTTGATAATAGATAGGAACATTGCTCACTGAATAATTAAGTGCAAAAATAAGTAATCTTGACAAAATAGAGATAATATGTTTATTACCTTACTTAAATTGATAAGGAGCTTGTCTTGGCATAAATGAAGACTATAGATTTTACTGTTTCTGAACAAACAGTGTGTCAATAGTCTTTTTTTTGTACTATTTTTACAATCGTCATATCAGGATCGGGTATCCAGTTTACAGCATCTAATACAAAAAAATATTGAATATCTAAATGGCTAGTATGTGTTATAATGAAAGAAAAAAATTGGAATTTATAAAAAATCCGGTTATTGCAGAATTTTTAGGTATGGCTTCAAATACAGATTTTACTGAAAGTGATTTAGAAAATAGCATTTTGTCTAATTTACAGAAGTTTTTGATGGAATTAGGGAAAGGGTATGCTTTTGTGGCAAGACAGCAACATATTCATACAGAAAAGCAGGATTATTACATTGATCTTGTTTTCTATAATTATATTCTCAAATGTTTTGTACTAATAGATTTGAAAACGCAGAAAATTACACATCAGGATGTAGGTCAGATGGATATGTATATTCGGATGTATGACGAACTTAAACGTAGTGAAGGAGACAATCCTACAATTGGAATTGTACTCTGTTCTGATACAGATGAGGATATTGCAAAGTATTCTATTCTTCATGGTAATGAACAGCTTTTTGCATCAAAATATAAGTTATACTTACCAACAGAGGAAGAATTAAGAGCAGAGATTGAAAATCAGAAAACAATGTTTTATTTGCAACAACAGGAAAATGACGAGTAGTTTTTATTAAAGTATAGAAATACTAATGAGTTACTACATTTTGCATATGTATATTTGGAAAGGTTATTATCAGGTTGGAACCCCGTGTCCCAACCATTTTTGGTTTAAAACCAATAAAACCCCCTGCTATGCAGGGGTGTTCCCAGTGAGCTTTAGCTTCAAGTAAAAACCTCCTTTGATATAATAAGTATAGGTTTGCCAACCATACAAAAACATTCAGGAGGTAATTAATGAAAACAGGTGAAATAATAAATGTATTTTATAATGAACGTCCTGTTGGAACCTTAGCAATTACAGCAAATCACATGGCTGCTTTTGAATATTGCGACAGCTGGATTGATACAGGATTTTCAATCAGCCCTTTTTCATTGCCTTTAGAAAAGAAAGTTTATGTGCCACAAAAAGTTATATTTGCAGGTTTGTTTGGAGTGTTTGCAGATAGTCTTCCTGATGCGTGGGGGAGATTGCTTTTGGAACGTATGTTAAAAGAAAAGGGACAGAATCCCGATGATTACACTATATTAGACCGGATGGCAATTGTGGGAAACTCAGGAATGGGGGCATTAACGTATGCACCGCAAATAGATTTAGAAGTTAAGTCCTTTAACGAAGATTTAGATGAACTGGCGTATCAGTGTAATAAAATATTGAATACAGAATACTCTGAAAAAATGGACGAGCTGTATAGTTTAGGGGGAACAAGTGGTGGAGCAAGACCAAAAATTCTGACAGAAATAGATGGAGAGGATTGGATTATTAAATTTCCTACATATGTTGATGAAAGGGATGCAGGCATGATAGAATATCAGTATTTAATATGTGCCGGAAAATGTGGTATTAATATGCCACAAACCCGATTGTTTCATTCAGATAAATGCCAGGGATATTTTGGTGTCAAAAGGTTTGACAGAAAAAAAGAAAACAACGAAACTAAAAAAATTCATATGCTTACAGCTGCGGCATTGTTGGAAATTTATTTCAATCAGCCATGTATGGATTACAATGACCTGATGAAACTTACCAAGATTTTGACTAACAATAATTGGGATGATATAGATAATATGTATCGTCGTATGTGCTTTAATGTGTATGCACATAATAGAGATGATCATGCTAAAAATTTCACTTATATTTACGATGAAGAAAATGAAACTTGGCGGCTTAGCCCGGCATATGATTTGACCTATAGCAATACCTACTATGGAGAGCATACTACAACGGTGGCAGGAAATGGCAGAAATCCGGGAATAAAGGAATTAACAGAAGTAGGTGTTAATGCCGGTTTGAAAAAACAATATTGTGAAGAGGTAGCGGGGGAAATAAGAGGTTTAGTGGAAGACATGTTAAATAATTATATATAAAGAGGAGAAGATTATATGCATGACAATATCAAAAAAAGAATCAACATTGCCGCAAAAAGACAGCCGGCAGACCTGGTAATAAAAAACTGCAAAATAGTTAATGTGTTTACCCACGAAATTATTGAAGGAGACATTGCCATTTCAGACGGAAAAATAGCGGCAGTGGGAAATTACAGTGGAGAAAAAGAAGTGGATGCAGAAGGCAGATATGCACTGCCGGGATTTATTAACAGTCATATTCACATTGAATCATCCTTTGTTTCTCCGGAAGAGTTCAGCCGTTTGGTGGTACCTCACGGAACGACTACCATTATTGCAGACCCTCACGAAATAGTGAATGTATGCGGCATGGACGGCTTTGACTATATGGTAAAGGCAGGGAAAAATGCAGCCCTTGATATTAAATACATGATTCCATCCTGCGTGCCTTGTACACCATGGGAACATGCAGGAGCCGTTGTGGATTCAAAGGCTATCAGTGAAGTTATTAATCAGGACAAAGTGTTTGGAATGGGGGAATTTATGAATACTGTGGGAGTGATAAACACAGATTCAGAAGTTCTTGAAAAAATCAGTCTTTGTCATCAGGCAGGAAAGGTGATAGACGGTCATTCTCCGGGGCTTAAAGGGGATGATTTGTCTGCATATGTTACGGCAGGAATACATACAGACCACGAAAGCGGTTCCTTGGAGGAACTTAAGGAGAGACTTAGAAATGGAATGTACGTTATGCTGCGTTATGGTTCTGCCTGTAGAGAGCTTCCTATGCTGCTTAAAGGGGTAAATGAACAAAATTCCAGACGTTGTATTCTTTGTGCCGACGATTTACAGCCTGTGACAATTTTTGAAAAGGGAGATATGGACGAAAAACTTCGTATATGCGTTGAAAATGGAATTGACCCTATTACAGCTGTGCAGATGGCAACTCTTAATGCAGCGGAATGTTTCCACTTAGATGACCGGGGAGCCATTGCACCAAATAAAAAAGCAGATATTGTTTTAGTAGATGATTTGCAAAAATTCAAAATTGACAAGGTTTGGATTGAAGGAAATCTGGTGGCAGATAAGGGCAACTATTTGGCAGACACAAAGCATATTGGAATCCAAAAAGTGGCAGGAAGTGTTAAAGTAAAAGATTTTTCCATTGACAAATTAAAAATGCATTTAGAATCTGACAAGGCTACAGTAATAGGAATTTTGCCGGATAGCGTTGTTACAAAGAAAAAGGTAATAAAAATTAATCGTGGGGAAGATGGAGATTTTAAGTTTGATAAAAATATTGATGTGGCAAAGGTGGCAGTAGTTGAGCGACATCAGATGACAGGTAACGTGGCAACGGCACTTATAGAAGGCTACGGAATAAAGACAGGAGCCATTGCAGTAACAGTGGCACATGATTCCCACAACATAATTGTAGTAGGAACTAATAATGAAGATATGGCATTTGCAGTATCTAAGTTAATAGAATTGGAAGGTGGCATTGTTGTGGTAGATGGTGGAGAGGTTTTAGAATCCATGCCTCTTCCAATAGCAGGATTAATGAGCGATAAAAGCGGTGAGTGGGTTAGAGATAAATTAACCCAAATTCATAATATTGCCTATGACAGGTTAAAGGTAAATCCTAATGTAGAACCAACCATGACATTGTGCTTTATGTCATTACCGGTTATACCGGAAGTAAAAATAACAGACATAGGATTGTTTGACGTAGTGGAACAAAAGTTTATAAAATAGTGAAAAAAACAAAAAAAATGTCTAATTGATATTTATATTATTACAGCATACTTTCCAAATACAATCAAGTTTGAAAAAGATTTAAAGACAAGGAGGAAATAGATATGTGTATGTTTTGCAAATGTGATACCGTTAAACAAAGTACTACAACTCATGTTGTTAATTACAAAAATAGTATCATTGTAATTAAAAATGTTCCTTGTGAAGAATGTGAGCAGTGTGGAGAAAAATATTATACAGACGAAGTAGCAGAACAGTTAGAAAAGATGGTTAATTTAGCAAAGCAAATGATGCAAGAAATTGTAGTGCTAGATTATTCAAAGGTAGCATAAAAAGATAAAGCAGAAAGAGGAGTGGCTGTAGTAAGCCTATGATATGTAACGGCTCAGGCAGCTATCGCTAACAAGTAATACACTGATTAGTGAAAAGAATATAATTACTTAAAATAATGAACTCCTGTATACCGGAAATGGTGTGCAGGAGTTTTTTAACATAAAATTAAGCTGTGCTACATTCTGCTTTAGGGAAGGATGAAAAAGGTTATTTAATGGATACATGTCTAACAGCGCAAGATAGATATAAGGCATATTTAGACTATTTTGAAATAAAGTATGAAAAGAATTGAAAGGAGAGAACGATGAAAGTACTACTGGGAACAACTAATCCGTCAAAGGTAAGGAGGTTTTCTAAACTGTTAGAAAATTGTGATATAGAATTTATAACATTAAAAGATTTAGAGATAGAAGATGAACCGGATGAGACAGGAAAAACGCCGGAAGAAAATGCAATATGCAAAGCAGGATATTATGGCAAATATTTTGACTTGGTGATTTGTAATGATTCGGGATTGTATTTTGAGGAACTAAGTTTAGAAGATGAGAGACAACCAGGATTAAATGTTAGGACTCCAATGAGAATGAACAGATTATCAGATGAAGAAATGATTGAGTATTATTCAAATCTTATAGGAGAGCTTGGAGGAAAGGTATCTGCCTATTACCTGGACGGTATAGCTGTTTATAACAATGGTAGGATTTCATCATTTATGGATAGAGAGTCAGCAAAGAATGTAGGGGCTTTTTATATGATAGATAAAGCATCAACTAAAAGATTTGAGGGCTGGCCGCTTGATTCTTTGTCAATTAGTAAAGAGACAGGAAGATATTTTGTTGAGGGCAGTGATTCTGAAAGTAAGGAAAATATAATATATGGCGAGTATGAAAAGAGAATAGTAGGATTTTTAAAGGAAGCATTGGGGATAAAATAAGTATGATATCCGGCAATTCGGATAGCAATTGCTGACAGTACTATTAAATACAGTAAATGAAGAAGTTACATTTGAATATTGGTGTAAGTTGAATGAATATATTGCGAGAAATGAAGCTTTGGAATGGGGAAAACTTCGGACAGGAACAGTTGGTATTTCAGGAACGGATTATGTGCCTCCGGTTCCTGAAAAAGAGAAAACAATAGAAGAGTTAAAAAATATTTTATCACCTACTAGTTCATCTGCTACAGATAAAGCATTAGAAGCATTTACATGGGGAGCAAGAGGACAGTTCTTCTGGGATGGAAATAAACGTACTAGTTTATTGCTTGCAAATCAATTTTAGGATTAACTATTTAAACAAAATATGAACTATCGACTTTCAATACAAAGGTTGGTAGTTTTTTGCTATAATAAGCAATATAAAGAAAACAGCCTGCAAATAAAAACGAAGGGGAATCAACAAAACAAATGACAATTGAAGAAAAATTAGAAAAATATAGAGATGAATTTTTAGAATGTAAAACTCCAGAAGCATTTTTGGCATGGGGAAGAAAATGGAGAGAATTGATTACTGATGAAGAAATGGCTGACGAAGAAATGGTAGATTCTATTTTGGGAAAAGAATTTGAGGAACATATGTTATACATAATACATCTTATAGGAACAAACCCGGATATGATAATTAATTAGATGAGAATTTATAGGAAAAAATAGTAAAATTAGAATATTTAGGAAAAAGAATAATGAAAGATATGAACGAAAAAAATATAAAATTAGAAGAAGAGTTTAAAAAATTAAAGTTTGAAATGTGGAAAGAAGCAAAAAAGATTCTTGAAACTGAATATCCAAGAAGAGATGGACAATTAGATGGAGAATGCACGGTGCAAATGGCAAAACTTCAAAAGAAATTTAATAAAAAAATAAATGAATTAAGAGAAAAATATAAATAATATAACAACATAATTTTCTAAAATATTTATAAACGAGAAAAATGATGTGCAGATGTAAATCATAAAATAAGAATGTAGGAATGATGACGTATAACAATGTCGGAAAAACTACATTCTTATTTTTAATTTGCACTATTGATAAATTCTCAAAATTTACTATGAAAAGAGATGAGCAAAAAAACAAACAATAATATGTTATCATAGCATTGTGAGGTGCGAATATGAAATATAAAAATGCGAAAGATATTTTTCCGGATGAGATACTAAGAGAAATTATGAAATATGTAGATGGACAATATATTTACATACCGAAGAAGAAAGAAAATAACGATAAAGTTATAACAGAATACAGACAGGAAATAGACATAAGAAACTCAAAAATATATGAGCATTACCTTATAGGTATGAAGTATTCTGAAATTGCAAAAATGTATTGTTTATCAAAAAAAGCGTTAGAAGAATAGTATTAAATGAAAAAAAGAAAATGAAGCAGAAACAAGTGAACGTACAACAGGTAATGACAAAATATGGTATTGAAGGTGATATAAAACAAATTTATAGCACAGCTTGGAATATTGGTGATGAATTTGTTTTAAAAAAATATGTGAATTTTGAGGAATTAAAGAGAAATGTAGATGTTTTGAGTATTTTGTATAGTGAGCAAATTCCAGTGCCTAAAATAATAGTTACTTCAAATAATGAAAAATATTTAAAAGATAAAGAAAATTATTGGCTTCTTACAACTAAACTAAAAGGATGCAATATAGTTAATGTTAATAAATGTAATGAACAATGGTTTTTCAAAATGGGCGAGATTATTGCAAGATTGCATCTGGCATTTGATGAATGTGAAGGAAAAATCAAATGTTGGAATAATAGTTTGTTAGGAGAAATGGAAAGCTGGATTAGAAAAAACATATATGAGTATGACAAAAAAATTATCGATAAAAACGAGTTTGAAGATATTATAAAAGAACTTAGATTGGTAGATAAAGATTTATCCTATGGGCTTATACATAGAGATGTACATTTAGGAAATTTTTTGTTTTATAACAATGAGTTTTCAGGATACGTAGATTTTGATTTGAGTCAAAAGAACATCAGAATATTTGATTTATGTTATTTTATGCTTGGTTTATTATTAGAAGATGAAGAAAACAAAGTCGATGAAACGCAGTGGTTTCAATATTTAAAAAACTTGGTAAAAGGATATGCATCTGCAATTCCGATTTCAATCATTGAGAGGAAAAGTATACCGTTGGTTATGGAATGCATAGAGTTGCTGTTTGTGGCGTATTTCATAGGAGAAAAAGATGAAAGAGCTATGAGAGATTCGTTAAAACTGTATGAATTTTGCAAAGACAATTGCAATAAAATAAAGAGAAGTGTGCAGTTGTAAAATGTAGGACTTAGATGAATGTGTTAACAAAACACAAGATTATTAAATGACAATCAAATTGATTTTATATTTCTTTGTACATTTTATTATGATAAAATAAAAATGTATTTAATGTATGGAACAAGAGTATTGTTAAGTTTTGTAATTTTGCCAACAATTATTTCAATAAATCATATTGAACAGACTTTAAGTTTTGTTATCTGTAATGTCTTTTTGATTGGGCCGTTGATAATAGGGATTATTTACGCTGTAATTATTACAATACCAATTGAAAAAGTAGAGAAAGAACAACTTGCAAAAGAACTTGAAAGGCAAATCAAGAAAGAGCAGGGATATCGTTAGAGAATTTTGACAATAATGTTAATGGAGAAAGTTAGAGAATGTCTATGGATGAATTATATTTCTATGATTGTAATTTAAATATAAAAAGTTTCGCAGGAATGTTGGAAAATCCAACCCAATGCTATAAATTCTTTTGGCTTGATTCCATAATGCAGTTGGTGGCAAGAGGAGAAAATGAGTTTACATTTTTGGAAGTTTTTGCGGGCATGATAGCGGATGCATGGTATGCGGTAAAGGAATATCACTTGAGACTAGGTCCAAAATCAGTAGATGGTACAAGTTCTAATCTTTTGGAAAGAGCAGTAAATAAAATTAGCGAAAATGTGGATGTGAAAAATGATGAATCAAGGGATATTATCATTGAAAAAATAAAGTGCAACAGTAAATGTGTTAATTCTGAGATGCAGGACTTGGCGAAGAATGTACCATATAGATTACTTTCTTCGTTTGTGAAAGAGTTAGGTGGGAATAATCCATTATGGAGCAAGACTGGAAAGCTTATTAGTTATTTTGAAATGATTAATAGGAAAAGATGTTTACTATACACGATAGAGAATGGTAGAGGATTAACTAAAAAGGTTGTTATAAATAAGTTGTGGAACAATTTTCTCATCGACAATATGGTTACAATCCGTGGCTGGATTAAGATGAAAAAAATTAAATATTTGCAGGATAGAAATCCGGGAGTTCCGGGACTTATTTATAAACTTGAGCCGGAAAAAGACAAGGAAAGAAAACTTGAAAATGTTAGAAAGCTTTGGGACTGCGTAATAGATATTAATGGTGTTGGTTTTAAAGATATATATTCAGAGCGACATATAGAGAAAAAATATGAGATAGATCATTTTATACCATGGTCATATGTTGCCAATGATGAATTGTGGAATTTGATTCCAATGGACGGAAATTTGAATTCTTCCAAGAACAATAAATTGCCGGACTGGGACGCTTATTATAAGAGGTTTTGTGATAATCAGTATATTTTAAATGAAACAATTCAGACAAACGAAAAGGCAAGAGAAAAATTTGAAAAATGTAAACAACACAATCTTAATTCGATTTGGCCATTGGAGGAATTGTACATACAGAAAATTGGAAAAGAAAGATTTTTCAATGTGCTTTATGGCAGACTTCATCCCATATATGAGTCTGCAATGACACAGGGATATGATATATGGAAAAACTGTTTAATTTAATAGCAATAGAATACCTAAATAATATAATTGGAACTACGGAAGAAGATGGAGGATGCGTTTTCCTATTGATATCTGATGAAGAAAAGGAACATAGCAAAATAATGAAAAAATATTTTGTAGACAAAGAGGATTGTGAGTTTAAAGATATATTAGTTGAAAACAAGGGCGAACAGTGGATTCCTGAACTATATATTTCAGCTACAGAATATAGCATTACTATTGTGTACAAAAGGGGGAGAAAAGAAAAAATGTTTAATTGATATTTAACACACGGATAAGTATAATATAAATATAGAACAAAAGTCGTAGACTTATTTGGAAAGAGGTGTTAAAGTGCAAATAGATGAATTAAAAAAGTATATTTCAGAAAACGCTATTCGATGGTCTGCACATTGTTTGGAGAGAATGCAAGAAAGGGATATTTCCAGAGCAGATGTAAAAAAATGTGTTTTGGAAGGAGAAATTATTGAAGATTATCCAGATGATTTTCCGCATCCTAGTTGTTTGATTTTTGGATTTACTATAAATGATAAAATAATACATGTTGTTGCTGGAAGTGATGGAAAATATATTTATATTATTACAGCATACTTTCCAAATACAATCAAGTTTGAAAAAGATTT
>OLRW01000346.1_pt1 | contig 39857 bp, 29 predicted proteins | sample 1672701 | NCBI WGS metagenome assembly OLRW01 (sample SAMEA3136715, study PRJEB25190) | human gut metagenome | biome: human gut; feature: human-associated habitat; material: faeces | place: Austria | collected 2013
TGTTATGATTTTCTCGCAGATGGAGGATACATAAGAGTGGCTGTTCCCGATGCCAATTTCAGAAACGAGTGGTATCAAGGTATTGTCAAAGTTGGCGGTAATGGTGATCCCAATCATCCTGCGTACACCCATAAAATTGTTTATGATTATAAAACCTTGTGTGCTGCCTTTGAAAAAGCGGGTTTTGTTGTTGATCTGCTTGAATACTGCGATGAAAACGGAACATTCCATTATAAATACTGGAATGAACTTGATGGAAAAATCGGACGTTCATTACGTTTTGACACACGAAATAAAGACGGCAAACTTGGCATGGTGTCGATTATTATTGATGCCAAGAAGCCGATAGTTATAGGAGAAAAATAATGGCGACTTGGATTACACACTTAATGATTGCGGATGGCGTTCTTGAACGTATTCCGAACTTAGATAGACATGGTTTCTGCGTTGGTAATATCGCACCGGATTGCAACGTAGAAAATGAAGATTGGACAGCCTTTACGCCGTCCAGAGAAGTAACGCATTGGATGCAGAGTGAGCGAAAGAAAGCCTCGGATTGCGATGCTTTCTGCGACGAGTACATCTTGAAGCGTAAAGACAAAATCAAATCTGCAGAAGAATATGCGTTTCTGCTCGGCTACTACTGTCATTTGATTACTGATGCAGCGTTTCAAGCTATGATCCGAGACGATGATCGGGTTAAAGCGACATGGATGCGCATTAAGGCAGACGAAGAATTGCGTGTTGCCGCTGTCGGTATGGATGAAACGTGGGATTCAGTAAAAAGACTCATTCCCAAGAAAGAGCATATGCGTGAGATCTACGAAATGGAGGCAGAGTATCTGAGCGATCATCCGAACTCCGGGTATCTCACAGAAATTCTTCCGTTAAAATCTTTCCTCGATTATATTGATTATCTTCCAAAAGGTAGTATCGTCCGTAAGATCGGCGTGATGGGTTATTTGCCCGAACTTGATAAATCAATAAATAAGTTTATTACTATGTCAAGAGACGAGTATGCAAACTTTGTAGAAGATACGATACAACTTGTAATTCAACAGTTTGTTGAGAAAAAATTGATGTGAGAATACATAATTATTGAACAATTTGTAACTTTTGCAGAAAGCCCCCTTGACAAATTCCGTCTTGATTGGAAATGGAATTGCTCTCACGCTGTTGGTCATCATCTTTGCCAAAGTCATCACGGCTCAGTCGTTCGTACAGAGCTGTGATTTTCTCGTTTTTTCTCATAACTTGCGCTCCTTTCTTCGGTTTTAGGTTGTGTGTTCTAAGAGACTTCCCAACCGCTTGATTAAGAAGTCTTTTAGAGCATACAACACCCTTTGCGGGATTGTTTTTTTGCTCAGAAACTCTCGAAACAACGCTTTCATCTTTGCTACCTGCTCGCCTGTCTTTGCCAGGCAGACAGAAAGTGCGGCCAACATTTCATCTTCCTCTGTGATATCCACTCTGGCTGCTTCCACTGATCTTAGCAGATGTGCAAGTGCACTCTCAGAAACTGCAAATTTATGGTCTTGGAGAAAAACAGCAAATTCCGAAAGAAAATCAAGAATATCTTTTTGCATTGCATTCCTCCATTAGAACAGTTTTGCATTTTCCATGGTCTGACGGTCTTCCTTATTTTTCGCAATCATACAGAGAGAAGCTTTAAGCGTTTCTTCCCCAAGTTCGTCACTATTCAACGTAGACAGATACTTTGCCCACTCACTCAGTTCTGAAATGGAAGGCTGCTGTTTTAACGGCAAAGAGCGAATCTGTTTTGCACAATTTGCTACCGATTCTGCAACTTTCGGGTCAATGCTGCTCTGCATTTGAAGGATTTCTTTCAACTCTTCGGCTGTTTTTTGCTTAATGTAAAGATAGTTGCAGCGACGTTTCAATGCCTGCGACAAATCTCTGTAGCGGTTAGATGTGAGAAATACGATTGGACGCATCTCTTCTGGACAGGTCACGGTACCATACTGCGGAATGGAAATGCTGAAATTCTCCAGCACTTCAAGCAGCGTGTATTCTATCTCCTCTGATGCTTTTTCCGCTTCGTCTAACAAGAGGACATAGCGTTTCTTTCCGCTAATTGCCTTTAAGATCGGGCGTTCAATCAAAAAATCACGTCTATAAAAATTGATTTTGCCTGCCGCATCCAGCGATTCCTGCAAGTCTTTTCCTGCAAGCGATTCCTTAATCGTTCCCTGGATCGCCTGAATCGTCAGGAGCTGTTTCTGATAATCATAGTCATACAGAATCTTATCATAAGACAGACCATCGTAGAACTGAACACGCAGAAGCTCCAAATCAAGCATCTTCGCTATAGCATAGGCAAGTGACGTTTTTCCAACGCCTGGATCACCTTCTACTAGAAGCGGAACCCCGTTTATCGCGCTCATTACAGCAAAATTAATGTACGAATTTGAGAGATACCCATTTTCTCTGAGTTTGTTTCCAATTTCTAACATTGCATTTCCCTCCACTTCATGTAATATTATGCGTTTACGTATATTATAGTATACATATTGCTATATTTCAAGCCCTAAAATAAGATTTTGAGGAAATTTAAAATTTTCTGCATTATAATGCCGCTAATCCAAAGCTTCTTTAGCTTAGATTAACGGCATTTTTTGTTTTACTTATTGTCATTATGATTTTATATATTTTTTTCTTCTCGATACTTCATTACCACATGCCAGTCATCACGTCCCAAAAAATGTGTACCTGAGCGAAGGAAAAATGAAATATTTCCTTCATCATATAAGGTATCTGGCAATATTTCATCTGGGCAAATCAGTCCTTTCTGTCCTAATATTTCAAAAGCTGGACTGGCAGCAAGTCCGCTTAATACCTCAGAATGCGCATCTGCCCAGAGATCACGCGTAGCTCCTGTCAGGCAAACATATCGAGGTGCAATAAGTGCAATTAAAAAATGCATGTCAAATGGCAAATCATTTGCATCACGATCATCACGAAACAAATTCGGGCAAAACCAGTAACGTGTATATTCACGTGACAGATCACGAAAACTTTCTGCCTGACTGCCACGGTAAAGACTTCCTGAATTTCCAGCCACAGCAAGAGAAAAACGCTCATCCATCGCAGCACACCATAGGGCTGTCAGCGCCAGACGTGAATGACCTATTACTGCAATGCGGGCATGATCAAGCTGTACTACAGTCTGTAAATAATCCATTATTTTGCTTGCTCCAAATGCCCAAACTGCAATCTTACCCCAACGATCTTTCTTAATCCAATCTTTTTCAAAGCGGCTTACACCTAAAAAGCTCTCCTTACTGTCATCTGGATCAATATCCTGATAGCATACATGCACAATTGCATATCCGTTATCTATTATTTCTTCACCCAAGCCTCCAGCCACAAGTTCATTAAACTGCAGATGAAGAAATGCAGGTATCTTTTCCTTTACTGCTTTTGGCAAAATCAATTTAAATATAAACTCGTATGCGTCATTATTATTTGCTAACTGAACTTTTATTGTTTTTTCAGTTGCCTTTCCACCATATGCATCTTCATCCACACCCACACATTCAAATGCAGATTTGATATTTTCTGGTGTTACTCCCATATATTCATGACACAATAGCTTTTTAATTTCTTCCCGACGAAGCTTCCAATCCGCGCAATTTGTTACCGCATCTCCATTCTCCAAACGCATCAGCTCTGGAAGATATCTATTTTCAATTTCTTTTTGCAGTCCATTCATTCTTCTTTTTCTTCCTTTCATTTTTATGTTTTATGATTTTAGTTTGTTTCAATTTTTATATAGCTGCCAGGACCGTCTGTTCCCATCGTCTTTGTGACAAGAATCTTTTTGTTAATAGAATCCTTTAGCTCTGCCACATGTGAAATGATGCCAACCATACGATTTTTGTCTGCCAGATTTGCAAGTGCCTTTAATGCCTGCGAAAGTGCTACCTCATCTAATGAGCCAAATCCCTCATCCACAAACATCGTATCAATCTGAATGCCACCTGCTATTGACTGTATCTCATCTGAAAGACCAAGTGCAAGAGACAAAGCTGCCTGAAAGCTCTCGCCGCCCGAAAGTGTCCGTACACTTCGCTCACTTCCATTGTAATGATCGATAACATTTAAATCAAGTCCTGCTTTTTCTTTTTTATTTTCGGCACCCTCACGACGCTTTAACTCATACTGTCCCTGACTCATCGTCATTAAACGCACATTTGCCCGTCGCAGTATGCGCTCGAAATAAGCCATCTGAACATATGTTTCAAGCTCGATTTTAGGCTTTCCTGTAACCTGACCGTTTGCTGTGTTTGAAAGTTCACGTACCCAAACATATTTTTTCTCTGTTTCCTGCATTACTGTCTGGTGTTTCTTAACGCCAAGAAGTACAGCACGATTCTTCTCATTCTCGGCAAACCAAGTCCGACATTCCTGTGAAGTTATCTCTTTTTTAATCGACAATTCCTCCTGTTCTTTTTTTACCAGTTCTTCCTCTGGCATTGTACCGCCATTGTCTTCTAGTATCGAAAGAATCTGCTTTTTCCCCTCCTCTATGCTATTTCTTAAGATTTGCTCATCTGCCTTCAGGCTGTGTATCTCTTTTTGTGCTGCCTGATATACCTGCTCAATTTGCTGCTGCTCGCTCTCGATTCGTTTCATTTGCTCTTGCAAACATAAACAAAGCTCTTGTGCGCTTTGGCCATCCCACTGCGCATTCTGTGCCTGCAAAGAATCATATTTTTGTCTCAGACTGTTTTCTCGCTCTTGATTTGTGGCTCGCTCCTCTGCAATTAAAAGCTCCAGCTGACGAAATGCCTCATCTGCTTTTTCTTTTTTTGTCTGTTCCTGCAAAAGTTCTTTTTGCATCAGATCTTTCTTTTCTGCCTCTGCCCTAAGCCTGTTTACCTGCTCTTTTTTATCCTCATACAATTTGGCAATAGCAAAATCACTTTCTACCTCTTTCTTGAGCTTTTCAATTTGGATTTTTGTAATATCAAGCTTTCCTAGCATACCATCAAGGTTTGTCCTTTGCTCCTGCTCTTTTTGCATCAAATTTTCTTTGTTCTTCTTAAGCTCATCTTCTTTTTCTCTTAATGATCTTGCATATGAAATCATCTTGCCCGCCTGCAAAAGCGCCTCCTTTGCCTGCTGTAATTGTTTCGTCAAAAATATTTCCTTTTCTGTCTCATTTTTATCAGCTGCAATCTGATCAAGCGACTTTTTCATGCTCGCCGCCTTATCGGTCAGCACTGCATAATTTTCTTTTTCCTTTTGAAGCTGGCTGACAGCAAACTGCTGTTGTTCTTTAGCATTTACAAGTTCTGTTGTTAGGCAATGATACGTCGTGCTTTGTTGTTCTAAGCTTGTCTTTTGTGTCAAAAGCTGTTCTTTTTTTTGACACAGCTGTTTAAAGCTTCTCTTTAACACTTCTTCTGCCTGATCACATGTCTTAATTGATTCAAATATTACTTCTTCACCTTTAACCCATTTTGTAATTTCATCAAACATAGTCTGGCGCAGCTTTTGAAGCTGAGCGTAACTTGCTTGTGCCGCGGCACTTGCCTTTTCCGCTTTTCTTTGTGCTTCATCTGTTTTCTTTTGCATTTCATCAAGTTCTTCACGGCTCACTGTCTGTAAATTCTTTGCTGCCAGAACAGGATGATGCACAGAACCGCACACTGGACAAGGCTTGCCCTCTTCAAGTCCTTCGGCTAAAATTCCTGCCTGCGCATTCAGATAACATGTCCATGCCTGCTTCCACTCTGACTGGCAGCTTTCATGTGACGCTATATAAATTTTACACTTTTTTTGAAGCTCTGTATGTATACGATCCTGCTCTTTTTCTTCTTTCAGCTGTTTTTCAAATTTAGTAAGTTCCTCAAGGCGATAGTCATTCTCCTTTATCTGTGCTTTTTTCTGTTCCAAAAGTACATCGCAGTCTTTAAGTTCTTCACAAAGCTGCTCTTTTTTCTGTATCATCTCATTAAGCTTATCAAGCTGCTCTTTTTGCTGAATGATTGACTGCTCCTTCTCTTTTTGACAGTCGCATGTACTTTTATACTCTGCATAGCTTGTCTGATACTGCTCAAGCTGATGTTTTCTATCCTCTACCATACTTTGACAGCGCTGTTCCTCTCTTCCTGCTTCAGACAGCTTTTCTATCTCAATTTCACAAGCCTTTATCTGTTCTTCTTGCTGTTCTCTCTGATCAAAGACAGACTGAATAGACTGCTGCAATTCACAAATCGTCTCTTCCACTTCTAATTTTTGCTTTTGAATCTCTTCCCACTCATTTTTTTGCTTTTCAATCTGCTTCATTTGCAAAAGTGCCTGAGAATATGCCACCTCACAATCCTTTAATAGTTCTAGCTGACGATTCATTTCTTCTATACACTGTGTCTGCTTTTTTCTTTCCTCAGACTGTCTGCATTGTTTTTCTTCTTTCTCCTTAAGCTCATTTTTTACTTGTATAAGCTGTTTTTCTTCTGATTGAACTGCCTCGCACAACTGCTTATCCTGCTGCAGACGATGTTTTTTTGCTTCTAACTCTTTTTGTCTTGGCTGTTTGTTAACCTGATCATTAAAAAATTCCTGTGCCTTTATCACCTTTGGCAGCAAAGTTTCTAATCGTTTTTCTTTTTCCTTGACACTCTCACAAGTTTCTTTATACCTCTGAAGCTTTTCTTCATAAACGGCAAGTGTACGCTGTTTGCCTGAAAGTTCTTCCTCCTCTTTTTTGAGCATCTGATACTTTTCTTCCCCTGCTGACAAAAATCCTTCAATTAACTCAATTGCCCGAAGTGTCTGACCGTCAAATCCATTTCTTTTTAATATGTTCCATTCAGGCTCTTCAATAGCACCATTAGGGCAGACTGCCATGCTTAGTTCCTGACTAATGCCTTTTCGCAGATCCTCATATGCTTCTTTTTGTCGGCTAAGTTCTGCCTTAAGAGCATCCTGCAGCTGCTGAAATTTTTCTGTATGAAATATTCGTCTAAAAATTTCTTTTCTAGTTGCCGTGTCAGCAAAAAGAAGCTTTTGAAAATCTCCCTGGGCAATCATAACAATCTGCGTAAATTGGCGATAATCCAGGCCTAAAATTTCTGTTACAGCTCTTGTGACATCCTTAGACTTTGACACAATCGGTCTGCTCGAATCTGACAAATATTCAAGCTCTGCCTCTGCCTTTTGAAGTGTCAAGCCTGTTCCTCTTCCCTTAGGTCGCTGATACTCTGGATTTCTTTTTACGCGATACTTCTCTCCCCTATAGCAAAAGGTGAGCTCTACATATGTTTTTATCTCTGCTTTTGCATATTTGCTGCGAAACATCTGCGGATCACGCACTGCACCGCTGGCTTCTCCATATAATGCAAATGTGATAGCATCAAAAATGCTTGTTTTTCCTGCCCCTGTATCTCCAGTAATCAGATAAAGTCCCTGCGTCCCCAGACGTTCAAAATCAATCGTTATCTCTCCTGCATATGGTCCAAACGCGCTGACTATTAACACTTGCGGTCTCATGATTTGTCCTCCTGTAATCGCATAAACAGTTCTTCTACAAATTGTTTTTGTTCTATACTCATTGGCTGATTGTTCTGCTTTTCGTAAAGTTCTTCAAACAGCTGTTTCTCACTCTTTTGCTTAATCTTATTGTCAAAATCTATTGTCTGCTGCGTTCTTGTTCTTAGATTGTCATAAGAAAGACCAAGAAGATTTGGATAGATAGTGCGAAGCTTCTGCATTCCATCTGGAATATCTTCCTCATCTGTCAGCGTAATCTGCACATAATCATCCGTAGCTATCCCCTGATAAAATGTGCGCGCTGTCACTTCCATATAAGAGCCATGAATTGCCCTAAGATCATGCTTTGGAATTAATGGAATTGTGCGAATAACAATATCATTCTTTTTTCCCATCTCGATAACAGTAACTGATTTTTCCTGTCCTGCCTCAGAAACTGAATATTTTAATAAAGTTCCGCAATAACGCACATTTTCTTTTATATTCTGCGGACTATGAATATGACCAAGTGCCGTATAATCAAATGCTTCAAAGATAGATGCATCTATATTATCAACTCCGCCAACAACAATATCCTCCGAATCACAGCGGCCTGCACCTGTAACAAATTGATGTGCCACCAAAATATTTCGCTTTTTCGTATCAATATCCATATGGTTTACTGCCGCAAAAACTGCATCCTGATATGACTCAATTTCCTCTTGTCCCAGTGCACGGCGCACAATAGACGGACGAACAAATGGCAAAAGGTAAACTTGTGCTTCTCCAAATTCATCTGTCAATGTAACCTTCTGTGTACTGCAATCATATACTGTAGACAAGTACACGCCTGATTGCTTCATCAGCCCTGCACCAAACGCAATGCGTTCCATTGAATCATGATTGCCGCTGACAGCACATACTTTAATTTTTTGCGCTGCAAGTGTATTAAAAAACCAGTCTAACATCATAACAGCCTCAGTCGGTGGAATAGGTCTGTCATAAATATCTCCCGCCAAAAGGAGTGCGTCTGCATGCTCTTCTACGCAAATTTTGACTACCTGCTCCAAAATATAACGCTGATCCTCCAGCATTGAAAATTCATTGATCCGCTTTCCAAGATGCAGATCAGAAATATGTATCAATTTCATAGCTTCTCCTTTTGTTCTCTAATTGCAAAAAAACAGCACTAAAAGAAGTGGGCCTTAACCCTATCTTCTCTTTTGTACTGTTCTTGTAAAATATATGTTTTTACTGTTTGTATTCTACCTCAAACGGAAGCTGGTCAAGAATATCACGCTTCGCGTCAATACCAGGATACACCTCAATAAGTTTAAGTCCCTTAGGTGTCAATCTAAATACACATCGCTCTGTCACATACAAAACCTTCTGCCCATTTTCGATTGCACGCTTTGACGAAAAGCTTATGCTATTAACATGCTCTACAAATTTAGGTACTGATCCTTCTTTTTCAATAGTAATCTCACCACTTTTTTGTGATACAGTTAAGCCTTTTGCATTAAAGCTCATGCAGAATACAACAGTTGGTGTCTTTGCAGTTATATTGGCAAATCCACCAATACCAGCAAATGCACCTGGACCTCTGTGCGCATTAATATTTCCATATTGATCAACCTCAAGTGCACCCATAAAGCATATATCCAAACCGCCATTGTCATAAAGATCAAACTGGTTTGCCATGTCATAGACGGACGCAGCTCCGATCATCGCGCCAAACGCCTCACCAGAAACTGGAAAACCGCCAATACCACCTGATTCAACAGTCAGTGTTACCATATCGAGCATGCCGCTCTTTCTTGCATAGCGTGAAACCATCTCTGGAATGCCAATTCCAATATTAACAATATCATCAACCCGAAGCTCTTTGGCAGCTCGTCTTCCAATGATTTTTCCGATTGTATTATCCTTGAGCATCTTTTCTGATGCCTGATCAATCTTCTCACTCCAGGTATGCCATTCCTCATATGGAATTTCAAAGCTTCCCGTCAGCGCTGTATACGCTTCATTTCGCTCTTGTGGCTCTGCAACTACAATCGCATCTACCAGACAGCCCGGAATAATAGCATTTCGCGGTCGTGACGGCGTGTCTACCAGCCTATCTACCTGGACAATTACTTTTCCTCTGTTTGCCTTTACAGCCTGACAAATGGAAAGTGCATCGCCAGACATAAACATATCGTCAAAAGTAATATTTCCCTTATGGTCTGCCGCAGTTCCCTTTATCAGCGCAATTGTTATTTTCGGAAGCTTATAATAAAGAAACTCCTCACCATCCACTTCTACATGCTTTACAAGCGAATCGTCAATCGAAACTCGGTTGATTCCTGGTCCCTCCAGTCTCGGATCGACAAATATATCAAGACCAACCTTTGAAAGTGCACCCGAAAGTCCCCCTGCCTGTGCGCGAATCGCATGAGAAATACAGCCAAGCGGCAAATTGTATGCCTCAAAGCGATCCTCCAACACAAGCTTTTTTGTGCTCATCATAGCACCAAAATGACCACAAATCAACCTGTCTACTGCCCCGTCACGAATGTATCCTTCAGCATTGTGTTCAGTATCCCACACGCCAAATCCTGCACTAGAAACAATTGTCAGATGGGTAGGTGACTGCATTTTCTGATAGCGGCGATAAAGTGCCTCATGCAGCTCCACTGGATTTTCAATTCCCACAAAGGAATTAACACATATACAATCTCCATCCCGAATCAAACGGATTGCTTCATCTGATGTCATAATCTCATACATAGATTAAGCCTGCCATTTAACTTTTGCTACGCACTTCTTTACGTGACAAGCTTCTTTTCCAGCACGCATCTGCGGCTTATGAGCAATGCTCGGAGGAAGTACTGCGTAAGAACCTGTTGTCAGAATGGACTGACACATTTCTTCTGGCTCCTTCCAGAATGCAACATCACGCTTTTCATCATATTCCTCATCTGCCTCTAAACCAATTCTGCTTACTGTATCGATCTCCTCCTCACCGGAAATGATCCACTGAATATCTGCATAACAATTATGAGTCTCCAGACGGCAATTCTCTGCCGGCTTTGTCTCATACTCCTGAATCATAAAATAAAAATCATCATTTACCTGGTAGGTACCAACTTCAAGTGCTGCTAAATCCTGCTTTTTTAAGTAGCAAACTGCTTCTTCGATTGTCATTTCATATTCCTTCCCAAAAAGCGCCTGCATTGGCACTTTCCTGCGTATACTTTATGTAACTTTTTTGCATCTTTCATGCTTTTCTAGCTTACTTAAAAAATATTTTTTTGTCAAGCATACTGCACTATGTTCTTTTTTAAATACACTTTCTGGCTTTATTCATCCACACAAAGAATCCTATATTTAAGACAATTCCAAAAATTGTTGCCACCGGTGCTGCAAATCCTATATTTGTAAGACTTGCATTTGGCTGAATACTCATGTAATATGCTAATGGAAGACGAATAAGCAATGTCTGGATCAGTCCCTGTGCCATTACCCACATAGTCTGATCGTGTCCGTTAAAATAACCAATCATACTAAATAATATAGCAGTAACAATTGTCTCCAGTGCAAAACCTTTAAGATAATCATATCCTTTTTGTATAACATCGGCGTCTGTTGTAAATATTCCTGTCAAAAAATCTCCCTTAAAAAGAACAAGGGCAAACACAACCGCTCCAATCAAAACACCTACACCAATTCCAGTAAACATCGCGTTTTTAGCTCTTTTTTCGCTTCCTGCTCCAACGTTTTGTGATACAAATGATGCCATTGACTGCATTAAAGAGCTTGGAATTAACATCGCAAAGTTTACAATTTTACATGCGACACCATATCCAGATGAGGCATCTAGTCCCAGACGATTGACAAATGCACAAAGTGCAAGGAATGAAATCTGAGTCAAGCATTCCTGAAGTGCTAATGGAAGACCAATTTTCAGTGCACGCTTGCAGTGGCTATTAACCTTAAAATCAGCTTTTGTGATTTTAAATGGAAGCTTCTTTTTCATCAGCATCCATAATGCAAACACAACACTTACAGCCTGTGCTACTACAGTCGCAATCGCTGCACCTGCTGCATCCATACGAAACCCTGCTACTAATATTAAATCTCCTGCAATATTGATAACACATGCAACTGCAACAAATATCAATGGTGACTTACTGTCTCCAAGTCCTCTAAAAATAGCAGAAAGAACATTATAAGCAACAATAAAGAAAATACCACTTCCGCATATCTTTACATAAACAGATGTCAGACTTACTGCTTTCTCTGGTGCCTGCATCAATACAGCAATCGGACGCGAAAACACGATCATTATAACAAACAGCACTGCTGACATTACCGCAAATACAACTGCAGAACCGCCAATCAGTGCACCAATTGACTGTGTCCTCTTCTCGCCAATATATCTTGCAATCAAAACAGTAATACCCATTGCGAACTGTGTTATCACAAATGTTACAAGATTTAATACCTGACTGCCTGTAGATACTGCTGAAAGACCAGATGTCGTTCCAAATCTTCCCACCACAAGAAGATCAACTGCACCATATGCTGCCTGCAGCACAAGTGCACCAAGAATCGGAATCATAAATGGAATTAATTTTCCAAGTATGCTGCCTTGCGTGAAATCTGCCTTATCATTTACTTTTTCTCTACTCAATGTCAACTCTCCTTTCGCTCATGACCTGATAAAATTTCTTTATTGTCTGAATCATACAATCTGCTTCCTCATCAGAAATCATGTCCAGATACGGAGCCAGTCTGCTGTAATAGTTTCTGTCGTACTTATCAGACAATTCTTCTCCACTTTTTGTAATCGCAATATACATAACTCTCCCGTCTTCGTCTGAAGAAATCTTTTTGAGATATCCCTTCTCTTCCATAGCTTTGACTGTTCTCGTGACACCTGGTCTTGGAAGATTTAACGCATCACTAATATCAGATACCTTCACATACTCTTTTGTTTTCTGCAGCGTATGAATAACATCAAGATATTGGATATATGCCGGACTAACACCATCTGGAAGCTTTGGAAGCAGTTCTCTGATTCTTTTTGCCATATAGCAGGCATCAAGCATCCGTTTTATTTTCTCAGAATCCATGTTTTCTCCTTTCTTGTTTTGGTGGTCAATTATAGTAATCTTCTATATAATTACCACTGATAATTATTTAGTTACCATTGATAATTATACGATGTTGTTTTTTTAATGTCAAGCTGCTTTTTATAATAAAAAACCGGGGGCAAATTGCTGCCCCCGGTCAAAAAAAGTACACGATCAGTCATGTCTTTCTTCCATATTATCATATGTTTCACAAAATCGTGCTGCAAAGGATGCCGGCTCATCTGCTGCATATAAATGAGACAGATCTCCAAAGGACTGCATACGAAAGCTTGCAATACCTTCTCTTCTCTCCTCTGTGTACAATGTTGTCACAGAAGACGGTGCCGCTGCTGTCCCATGCCAAAGAACAACTGGTGATATTCCAAGCAGATGACCAAGCATCACGCACTCTACACCAAAATGGCAAAACAGCACAATCGTATCTCTGTTTGCATGCTCTGCACGATAATAGCCATTCTCTCTTGTATATCCATGCTTTTTTAACAGTGAATCCAGACCATCATACACCCATGCTGATTCAGTATCTGCCTTTGCCTTTTTCATAAATGGTGTGTTCATCCACTGATCCTTATCATAATATGCTGGCTCACTTGTCCAACGAGCAGGAAGCAAATCCCAGCAAACCTTATAAGTACCAGTATCCTCATCAATCGCCGGTGCCTCGAACTCACGAAGCCACTTAAACTCAGTCGCTGTCATACCAAGCTTCTTTAAGGTCAAGGATGCTGTATCCTTTGCACGGCCAAGCGGTGATGTATAAATATAGGTATGTTCCTTCTGCAGTTGTTTTTCCATGCGAACAGAAAGAAATTCTGCTTCTCTCCATCCTTTTTCTGTCAAAGAGTCAATCTCATAATTTGGATCGCCATGGCGAACAATAATAAGTCTCATTTTTCTTTCCTTTCTATATTTAATAGTTTCAATTTCCACTTATTTTCACCATGATTTTAGCATAACAGCAAAAATGTGACAAGTGCAAATATTGTTAACTTCGAATCTGAATCTTCTCTGCTGCCGTGCAGGCATAAAGATCACCAAGTGTCTTCTGATAAAATTCCCGGTACGCTTTTGGGCAGGTAATTGTCAGCTTTTCAATAGGATCTTTCATCGACATCTGTTTTTGAGTCTTATCTTTTCTTACCTGTGTCAATGTTGCCTTTACATGTTCGCCAAATTCAAGATACTCTGTCTGTGTCGTTTTCGTTTGCCAAATAGTCTGATGCAGCGAAATCTCTTTTTCGTATTGACGATAATATTCCTGAAAGATATAGTCTGTCATATACGGTGTATAAATCGCATACAGCTTAAGGATTCCAAGAAGACTGTAATACAGTGCAGTCTGACCAGATCTGCAATTTTCTTCTCCATGCTTTTGTGGCTGATAAAGGCGTTCTTTTGCAATTTCAATATAAAAATCGCAGAAATCGCTCCAAAAAAGCTCATCAATTTCATGGCGTGCCTGTCCGATCTCAAATTCGTTTAGAAGCTGTGCTGCGCGAATCGTTGTCTCATTTACGCGTTCCATGATCCAGCGATCTATCGGAAGCATTTTTTCTTCCTTCATCGCATTCTCTGGTGTAAACTCATTCAACTGAAGAATTACAAATTTAGATGCATTGTACAGCTTATTTAAAAAACGTTTTGAAATTTTTAGTTCTTCCTCGCTGAAAAATGTATCTGTTCCTAGCTTGCTGTTTGCCGCCCAGTAGCGCATCGCATCCGCAGAATGTTTTTCTATCAGCATCATCGGTGAATTGGACGCATTATTTTTTGACTTGCTAATTTTTTCTCCCGGCTTTGCCAAGACAAAACCACTAATCATTATATCTTTCCACGGAACCTGTCCTGTATGATACAGACTCTTTACAATAGTATAGAATGCCCATGTACGAATGATCTCATGTGCCTGACTTCGCATTCCCATTGGAAAAATCTCATCTGAAATGTCGTCAGTCTCTTTATAGTGTGCATTGATTAATGGTGTTACTGACGATGTTGCCCATGTATCAAACACAGCCGTCTCTGGAATAAACTCATTACAGCCGCACGTACATGCTTTTAATGGACTCTGCTCAAGCGGATTTACTGGCAGTTGGATCTCCTCTGCAAAAATCGGTTTGCCACACTTTTTGCAGTACCATACTGGAAATGGAACACCAAAATAACGCTGTCTTGAAATACACCAATCCCACTTTAAGTTTTCAACCCAAATTTTATAGCGGTTCTTCATATGCTCTGGATGCCATCGAATCTCATCTGCTGCCTTTAAAAAACGGTCCTTCTCTGAGAGAACATCAATATACCACTGTTTTGACATAATGAACTCAACCTCATGCTGACAGCGCTCATGAACAGCAACCATATGGCGAATCGTCTCTTGTTTTACCAAAAGATTTTGCTTCTTTAGTAATTCAATGATATACGCTCTGGCCTTTTTTACAGTCATTTTCCCTATAAAATCAATTTTCTCGCTGATTGTTCCATCTGCAAGAATCACTTCCTTAGATGTTAACTTATGCTTCTGATACCACTCAACGTCGGCTGAATCACCAAATGATGCACACATAACTACGCCAGTTCCCTTGTCCATCGCTACAGTATCATCTGCAAGAATTGGAATTTCAAAATCATATAACGGAACTATTGCTTTCTGACCGATAAACTTCTTATATCGCGTATCATCTGGATGAACAAAAATGCAGGCGCATCCAGCAAGCAGTTCTGGTCTTGTTGTCGCAATCAAGAGATTGCCCATAGGTGTAGTAAAATTCAGATAGTTAAATACCGTCTCACACTCTTTTGTCTCAAGCTCGGCCTGTGCAATCGAAGTTTGGCATTCAGTACACCACAGTACTGGAGATGTCTTCATGTAGGCTTTTCTCTTCTTTGCCAGCTCAATAAAAGAGCGCTGTGAAATTCTTTGTGCCCGATCTGATACTGTCTGATACTGCAAATTCCAGTCTACACTAAAACCCAGACGACTCCACAGTTCTTTAAACTCGCCCTCGTAAGTTCCTATCGTTTTCATACACTTTGCCCGAAATTCACTTCGAGGCATCTGATTTGCCCGAATTTTTTCATCGCGCTCAACTAAGCGCTCTGTCGGCAGTCCATTATCATCAAAACCAAATGGATAAAATACATCGTATCCCTGCATCCTCTTAAAACGCGCAATCATCTCTGCCTGTGTATAGGAAAATACATGACCAATATGAAGCTTTCCGCTTACAGTCGGCGGCGGCGTATCAATTGAAAAGATTTTTCTCTCTTTTCCATTCTGATAGCGATAGATATCATTATCCTGCCACATTTTCTCCAATGCTTTCTCTGCCTTTTGAAAATCATACTTTTTTTCCATTACAGATTCCTCCTGAATATAAAGATTATCCAACGCAGACAAAAAAACGCCCTGAGCCAAACGCCCAGGGCGAACATACATGTCCGTGGTACCACCTAGATTCAGAAATACTTCTGCACTCAATACAATACGGGAATTTATTTTTAATTCCGATATTGCTTCCCTTATAACGGTGGGAATCTCCGTTGGAGTCTACTAAAGCTGTAAAAATATACCTGTTCGATCCAAAGCTCAAAGGCTACTTCCATGCGTCCTTCACGAAATTTTTCACCAACCAATTTCTCTCTGTCCATCCGGAAACTGCATGTACTCCTCCTCGTCAATGCTTTTTGTCTGTAATTGTTACGCACAGTATATCACAAAAATATGCAATGTCAAGCTTTTTATTATTTTTATTTATCCCAACGTCTGCACAACTTTTCAATATCTTCTGTGAAACGGCGAATATCTTTATTGGCACCTTCTCTGTATTTTTTTACAATAGCAAGAAGCTGCTGTGCTGCATCAAACAGTTTTCGATATACATCACTCATCCGGCCTTCTCTTGGCTGATAATCCTTCTTAACATACTCTCTTGTTCCTTCACGAATTTTTTGATCTGACAGCAAATCCCACGATTCTCCTGTGTATGGTGCCGTTGCATTAATCCCATAGGTAGTTGTCAAAAGAGATGCAAATGAATCTGTGACAGTATCCTCTCCATGAACAACAAATACATGTGTTGGCTTAGGTGCAATATGGCTTACCCAGCGCACAAGTCCTTCTCTGTCTGCGTGACCGCTTATTCCCGTCATGCGTGCAATCCGTGCCTTTACACAAATTTCTTCTCCAAAAAGTCTTATATTTTTTGCACCGCCTAACAGCACGCAGCCAAGGCTTCCTCTGCCTGATAACCAGCAAATAAAATAGTGCATTCTGGTCGCCAAAGATTATGTTTTAAATGATGACGAATTCGTCCGGCATCGCACATGCCAGATGCTGAGAGAATGACCTTGGGTTTTGGATCTTCATTGATAGCACGTGATTCCTCTACGCTGACGGACAATCGAAGTCCCGGAAAACGAATCGGATTAATTCCCTGACGCACAAGTGCCATGGCTTCCTCATCAAAGCATTCCTGTGTATTTGTCATAAAAATATTTGTAGCCTCCACAGCAAGCGGACTATCCACAAAGACTTCTGTATGTTCAAATTCTGGCAGTTCATGATCTACCTTAAGCTGTCTTAAAAAATATAATATTTCCTGTGTACGTCCAACTGCAAAACAAGGGATCACTAAATTTCCGCCGGCAGCAAGTGTCTCCTTTAAAATTTGCTTTAACTCACTTTTACAGTCTAAAAGAGAAATGCCCTGATCATGACTTCTATTTCCATACGTTGATTCCATAACAACATAATCGGCATCGTCCACATATAATGGATCTTTAATCAATGGCTGATTCGTATTTCCAATATCACCGGAGAACACAATTTTCTTTGTATGTCCTGCTTCTGTCAACCATACCTCAATAGACGCTGAGCCAAGCAAATGGCCAACATCTCTCATCCTGATTTGAATGCCTGGTGCAATATCAATCTTTTTTTCATATTCACATGGAACAAAATATGTCAGCACATTTTCTGCATCCTCAATAGTATAGACAGGAACCACCGGCTCTGCATCACTTCTCTTATTTTTTCTGTTTTTCCACTCTGCTTCAGACTCCTGAATATGAGCGCTATCCTTCAACATGATTCGACATAGCTGCGTCGTTGCCTTTGTTGCAAAAATACTTCCACGAAAACCATTTTTATAAAGATACGGCAGCATTCCAGAGTGATCAATATGCGCATGCGTCAGAAAAACATAATCAATCTGGGAAATTGGAAACGGCAGTTCTTCATTCACATAAATATCACGTCCCTGCTCCATGCCACAATCAACAATAATCTTCTTATTACATGCCTCCAGACAATGACAGCTTCCTGTCACTTCATGAGCAGCTCCATTAAATGTTAATTTCATAGCAAAACCCTCCTTTTTCAGTTTTTCTTATACTTCTATATATATTATACTATTTCTATCTCTATAAATCCAGACTATTTTCTTACAATTATATTTCATGATTTTGTATAAGAGCCATTTCCTTACGATACGAAGATGGAGTCATTCCCGTTATTTTTAGAAATGTGCGGTTAAAATAACTTATGCTGTTAAAGCCACATAATGACGCTACCTCACTGATTTTTTGGGAAGATTTGGCAAGCATCTGGCTGCTGTTTAACACTCTGCATCTGTTTAGATAACAAAATGGTGTCATTCCTGTCCATGCCTGAAACAATCTGCAAAATTGACCTCTGCTTAGATGAACCAGACTGGCAAGTTCTTCAAGCGTTAAATCTTCCATGTAATGTGTCTCAATATATGACACTGATTTTTGCAGATATTCAAGTTGCGGCCTTCTTTTTTTTGCATCTGGATAAAATGACTTTAAATGATGATCATACAATTTTTGCCAGATCATTAAAAACGTTCCCTGAATCAAAAGTTCCTTTGCTGCAATTTTCTCCTCATCCATAGAAAATATAAATTTCAGCTGCGTTAATATTTCCTTATGCCAATTTTTTTCTGACGTAAATGTTACGGCATACTTCCATGATCCACTGCAAACAGGATACATATATTTTTGAAAGCATTCTGAGTTATGCGGTGAAATAAGCCACAACGGATCAGCTACTGCGGCATGAAATAAAACAGTCCCTTTAGTTCTTGCCCAATGCATAAGCTTTGGAGGCACGAAAATACCATCTCCTTTCTTTAAAAGAAATGCATGATTTTCAATAAAAAACTCTACTTCTCCTTCCTCCACATAGAAAAACTCCAGTTCTGGATGCCAGTGAAGATAAAGTGCTGGGAAGTTTTTTTCTGGCAGCGCTGCTACACCATCTGTTTCTGTAGGAATTTCTATTTTTGTTGTATGAACAGACACTGGAACAAAATGAGATTTATGAGGTACTGTTTCTCTATATTGATCTTTTTTCTGTGTACTCATTTTCACGCCCCTTTCTTTTCTATATCGTAACACATTTTAAAAAAATGCGCAATATAGTGCTACTTTTTGATACCATTTTTCAAGTATTTCTTTTTTATTTTTTGTATGATAAAGCTATCAAATGATGTCAATACAAGATGATAATTGACAGAAAGGTGGATTTATGAATACTATGCATCAAGAGGGCAATGCTCTTATTTACGAAAATGATGGAGAACTTTTACGTATTGAACCTTGGGGCAAGAATAGTCTGCGTGTTCGCTCTGTTATGCAGGGTCCAATCTGTGATACTGACTATGCACTTATTGAGCTGAATGAAGCTGATAAAGCAATTGTAACATCGATTTCAGTATCCGAATATGAAGCAAGTATTACAAACGGAAAAATAACAGCACGCATTGAAGTAAGCAACTGGAATCACAAATGTGTCATTTCCTACTACAACCAGAACAAAAAGCTGCTGCTTAAAGAAACAGGCGACGGCGGTGCTCTCAATAAAGACAGCAGACGCTTCCACGGAATTATTGGCGGTGCTTACAACCTGCATGTTTCCTTCGCATCTGCTCAAAATGAAAAGCTGTTTGGAATGGGTCAGTATCAGCAGGATGATCTTGACTTAAAATATACCACACTTGAACTTGCACATAGAAATTCTCAGGCAAGTGTTCCTTTCGTTCTTTCCAGTCTTGGCTATGGCTTCTTATGGCATAACCCAGCTATTGGTCAGGTTACATTTGGAAAAAATGTGACAGACTGGTATGCAGCAAGCACCAAGCAGATGGATTATTGGATTACAGCCGGAGATACCCCTGATGAAATTGAGCAGGCATATGGACGAGCTGTTGGAACTACACCAATGATGCCAGAATATGGACTTGGCTTTTGGCAGTGCAAGCTTCGTTATTGGAATCAGGAGCAGCTTCTTTCTGTTGCCAGAAAGTACCATGAGAAAAAAATCCCAGTCGATGTGATTGTATGTGATTTCTTCCACTGGCCAAAAATGGGTGATTTCCGATTTGAAGAAGAATTCTTCCCAGATCCTGATGCCATGGTTAAGGAATTAAAAGAGATGGGCATGGAGCTTATGGTTTCTGTATGGCCGCAGATTGACACGCAAAGTGAAAATTTTGCAGAAATGAAACAAAAAGGACTCCTCGTTAAAACAGAGCACGGTGTTGAAATTTGTATGCGTTTTGGCGGTGAAAGTGTTTTCTTTGATCCTACTAATCCTGCTGCACGCCGCTATGTATGGGATAAATGCTGTCAAAACTATTATGATAAAGGTATCCGCGTATTCTGGCTGGATGAAGCAGAGCCTGAATATCTTGGCTATGATTATGACAATTATCGCTACTATCTTGGACCAGATATCCAGATTGGAAATGTTTATCCTCAGTATTTTTCCCGTACCTTCTATGAAGGTCTGAAGGAGCAGGGTGAAAAAACAGTTGTAAATCTTGTCCGCTGTGCGTGGGCTGGCAGCCAGCGCTATGGTGCACTCGTTTGGTCTGGTGATATCCACAGTGACTGGCCAACATTCCGTCGTCAGGTCAGTGCAGGATTAAATATGGGAATTGCTGGTATTCCGTGGTGGACAACTGATATCGGTGGTTTTTCAGGTGCACGACCAGAAGATCCACGTTTCCAACAGCTTTTTGTTCGTTGGTTTGAGTGGGGAACATTTTGCCCTGTTATGCGTCTGCACGGTGATCGTGACTGCGATGACAGACGTGTATTTCACGCAGATGGCCGTCCGGCACTCTTTACTGGCGGTGACAATGAAATTTGGAGCTATGGTGCAGAAAATGAAATAATTTTAACACGCTATATCTTCTTAAGAGAGCTGATGCGTCCATATACAAGAAAACTGATGGAGGAAGCTCATCTGTACGGCAAGCCTGTTATGCGTCCAATGTTTTACGATTTCCCAGAGCAGGATGTTTGCTGGGAATTAAAGGAACAATATATGTTTGGACCTTCTATCCTCGTTGCACCGATTCTTTACGAGGATCAGAATGAGCGCGATGTTTATCTTCCATCTGGCAATAAATGGACATTGCTCATGAATGGTGAAGTTTACGAGGGCGGTCAGACAGTTCATGTAACTGCTCCAATCGATGAAATACCTGTATTTATTCGAGAGGGCGGTCCAGATCTTGTTGATGGTTGGAAAAAAATTAGAGAAAATCACGAAATTTAACTTTTTTTTGAATTTCCCTCTATCATATTTTTGAATTTTCCTTTATAATAAGAAAGGTTAAGGAAGTCTCTTATCCCGCTTTGATCTACAAAAAACGACTAAAGGAGAATATCATGTCAAAGAGAACAGACATCAACAAAGTTTTGATTATCGGATCTGGCCCCATTATTATTGGTCAGGCCTGCGAATTTGACTATTCTGGAACACAGGCTTGTAAGGCTCTTCGCAAGTTAGGTTATGAAATTGTCCTGGTTAACTCCAACCCGGCAACCATCATGACAGACCCGGAAATTGCCGATGTTACCTACATTGAACCGCTCAATGTACATCGTCTTGAACAGATTATCGCAAAAGAGCGTCCGGACGCACTTCTTCCAAATCTTGGCGGTCAGTCTGGTTTGAATCTTTGTTCAGAACTTGCAAAAGAGGGCATTCTGGACAAATATCACGTTCAGGTAATCGGTGTTCAGATTGATGCTATTGAACGTGGTGAGGATCGTATTGAATTTAAAAAATCAATGAATGAGATCGGCATTGAAATGGCACGCAGTGAAGTTTCCTATTCAGTTGATGAGGCACTCGCAATTGCTGATAAGCTTGGCTATCCAGTTGTTCTTCGTCCTGCCTACACAATGGGAGGTGCCGGCGGTGGTCTTGTATACAACAAGGAAGAGTTAAAGACCGTTTGTGCAAGAGGTCTTCAGGCCAGTCTTGTAGGCCAGGTTCTTGTTGAGGAGTCCATTCTTGGTTGGGAAGAGCTTGAGTTAGAGGTTGTTCGTGATGAAGAAGGAAACATGATCACTGTATGTTTCATTGAAAATATTGACCCTCTTGGTGTTCATACAGGTGATTCCTTCTGTGCTGCTCCAATGCTTACCATTTCCAAGGAGCTTCAGGCGCGTCTTCAGGAGCAGGCTTACCGCATCGTTGACTCCGTACGTGTAATTGGTGGTACAAACGTGCAGTTCGCTCATGACCCTGTTAGTGATCGTATCGTTGTCATTGAGATCAATCCAAGAACTTCTCGTTCTTCTGCGCTTGCTTCCAAGGCAACTGGTTTCCCGATCGCTCTTGTTTCTGCTATGCTGGCAGCTGGACTGACCTTAAAGGATATTGAATGTGGAAAGTATGGCACTCTTGATAAATATGTTCCAGACGGTGACTACGTTGTTATCAAGTTTGCTCGCTGGGCATTTGAGAAGTTTAAGGGTGTTCAGGATAAGCTTGGCACACAGATGCGCGCTGTTGGTGAAGTTATGAGTATCGGAAAGACTTACAAAGAAGCTTTCCAGAAGGCAATCCGAAGCCTTGAGATTGGCCGCTATGGTCTTGGCTTTGCAAAGGACTTCAATGCAAAGACAAAGGAAGATTTGTTAAAGCTCTTAATTACACCATCAAGTGAACGTCATTTCATCATGTATGAAGCACTTAGAAAAGGTGCCACTGTTGATGAAATCTTTGAGATTACAAAGGTAAAGAAGTATTTCATCGAGCAGATGAAGGAGCTTGTTGATGAAGAAGAAGCACTGCTTGCCTGCAAGGGTGCGCTTCCATCTGATGCACAGCTTATCTCTGCAAAGAAGAATGGTTTCTCAGATAAATATTTAAGCCAGCTTCTTGCTGTATCTGAAGATGATGTTCGCAATCGCCGCATCGAGCTTGGCGTTGAAGAAGCTTGGGAAGGTATTCATGTAAGCGGTACAAAGGACAGCGCATACTACTACTCTACCTATAATGCACCAGATAAGAACCCAGTAAATAGCGATAAGCCAAAGATTATGATTCTTGGCGGTGGTCCAAACCGTATTGGTCAGGGTATTGAGTTCGATTATTGCTGCGTTCATGCATCTCTTGCTTTAAAGAAGCTTGGATTTGAAACTATTATTGTAAACTGTAATCCAGAAACCGTTTCTACAGACTACGATACATCTGATAAGCTGTACTTTGAGCCATTAACACTTGAAGATGTTTTAAGCATCTACAAGAAGGAAAAGCCGGTTGGCGTTATCGCTCAGTTCGGTGGACAGACTCCATTAAACTTAGCTGCACAGCTTGAGAAAAATGGTGTAAAGATTCTTGGAACCTCTCCTGCAGTTATTGATCTTGCTGAGGACCGCGACCTGTTCCGTGCTATGATGGACAAGTTAGAGATTCCAATGCCAGAGTCTGGTATGGCTACTACTGTAGATGAAGCTCTTGCAATCGCAAAAAGAATTGGTTATCCTGTTATGGTTCGTCCTTCCTACGTTCTTGGTGGACGTGGTATGGAGGTTGTTTACGATGACGAGAACCTGACAAGCTATATGAAGGCAGCTGTTGGCGTAACACCAGACCGCCCGATTCTGATTGACCGCTTCTTAAATCATGCACTTGAGTGTGAGGCTGATGCAATCAGTGATGGTACACACGCATTCGTTCCAGCTGTAATGGAGCATATTGAGCTTGCTGGTATTCACTCCGGTGACTCAGCATGTATCATTCCTTCTGTTCACATTACACCTGAAAATGTTGAAACCATTAAGGAATACACCAGAAAGATCGCTGAGGAAATGCATGTAAAGGGTCTTATGAACATGCAGTATGCAATCGAAAACGGTAAGGTTTATGTGCTTGAAGCAAATCCACGTGCATCTCGTACCGTTCCGCTTGTTTCTAAGGTATGTAATATCCGCATGGTTCCGATTGCAACTGATATCATTACCTCTGAGCTGACAGGACGTCCGTCACCAGTTCCAATGTTAAAGGAGCAGAGCATTCCTTACTATGGTGTTAAGGAAGCTGTATTCCCATTCAACATGTTCCCAGAGGTTGACCCTCTGCTCGGACCGGAGATGCGTTCTACTGGTGAAGTACTTGGTCTTTCTACCTACTATGGAGAAGCATTCTACAAGGCACAGGAAGCTACTCAGACATCTCTCCCACTTTCTGGAACTGTTCTGATTTCTGTAAACCGCAAGGACAAGGATGAAGTTGTTGAGATTGGAAAGCTCTTCCATGAGTGTGGATTTAAGATTCTGGCGACAGAAAGCACCTGCAGACTGATTAATGAAGCCGGCATTCCAGCTGAGCGTGTTAATAAGCTTCAGGAAGGCCGTCCAAATATCTTAGACCTTATCACTAATGGAAAGATTGATCTGATCGTTAACTCACCAGTTGGTAAGGACAGCGCTCACGATGACAGTTACCTGCGTAAGGCAGCTATCAAGGGCAAGATTCCTTACATGACTACAATCGCTGCAGCAAGAGCTACCGCAAAGGGTATCCACTATGTTCAGCAGCATTCTGATTCTGATGTAAAATCTCTTCAGGAGATTCACAGCATGATCTGCGATAAGAACTAAATTATAAAAACTAAATTTCTTCAAAAAACCGCGGTGAGCGAAATCACCGCGGTTTTCTTTAAAATTTAATTAATTCATACTCTCTATTTCCAAGTCCAATCTTTTCTGCATGTTCGAGCGTTTCCTTCCAACGCACATTCGGATTGGAATCCATAAAATGATCATGATGATGATGCCAATCTGGTTTTTCAAGATTATCTGACAGCTGAGAGTTTGGCATTGGATCTGCCTTAAGACATGCATCTGCACATGCCTGATCTAACGCTACCGGATCAAATGATGCAAACATACCGATATTTGGCAGAATAGCCGCATCATTTTCTGGATGACAGTCACAGTTTGGAGAAACATCTAAAATCAAACTTATATGAAAATTAGGACGACCATCTACAACTGCTTTTGTATACTCTGCAATCTTGCATCCCAAAATTTCATTTGCATTATCATTTGGATTATGAATTGCATCAAATGAACAGGCACCGATACAGCGTCCACATCCCTTACAAATATCCTCATGAATCACAGCCTTTCCTGTATCAAAGAAAATCGCATCTGATCCACATTCCTTTGCACAGCGCTTACAGCATCTGCAAAGATCTGCATTTACAACTGGCTTTCCCTGACTGTGCTGATGCATCTTTCCTGCTCGGCTTCCGCATCCCATACCGATATTTTTCAGTGCTCCGCCAAAACCTGTTGATTCATGGCCTTTAAAATGTGTCAAAGAAATAAACACGTCTGCATCCATAACAGCTCTTCCGATGTACGCTTCCTTGCAATATACACCGCCCTCAACAGGAACAATACAATCATCTGTACCGCGAAGACCATCTCCGATAATAACATGACAGCCTGTTGTTATTTCATTAAAGCCATTTTCCTGCGCACAATCTAAGTGCTCCAATGCATTCTTTCTGGAACCAGGATATAAAGTATTGCAGTCTGTCAAAAATGGCTTTCCGCCTGCTTCCTTAACAAGATCTGCTACTGCCTTTGCATAATTAGGACGCAGATATGCAATATTTCCCAGCTCACCAAAATGCATCTTAATCGCTACAAACTTATTTTCAAGATCCATTGTTTGAAGACCTGCCTTACGGCACAATCTTTTTAGCTTTTCCGGGAGTCCAACTCCATTTGATGTTCTAAAATCAGTAAAATAAACTTTTGCCTTTTCCATGTTGTCTCCTATTCTATTTATTTAATTTGCTCTGCCAGCATCGGCATAAAAATGCCGCCCTGAACACTTCGAGCAATAAAATAGCAATACATTCCACTATCAGTCTGATACCAGTCTGAAAATGGCACTCGTGTTGTTGTTTCCTTTAAATATGCTGCCACCGGCTGTATAAGTGCTGCTGTATTGTCCATCGCTGCACACCAAAGAATCCAGTCACTCTTTGTATAAGCTGCTCTGCTGTCAAGCGGTGTTCCATATCGATTTGCTTTCTTTTTATAATAAGCAAGCTCCTTTTCATACACCTCATCCAAAAACAGTCCGCTCTTCCACAGCTTGTCCCAAATCAGGTTATACTTTAGACTCCAGGTATCTTTTTTTCCTTCTCCAAATACAAGCTGATAATGATCGTCTGCTTTTGCGCGCTTTTCCCAATCTGATGCCATATCTGCAGCTATCTTATGGTACTTCTTTGCCTCATCTTTTTCACCTGCCAAAGCTGCTATCTGAGCATATCCTTCGATTCCCATAATCGCCTTCACAGAAAGGTTTGTATTATGTGAAAGATGACCGGCAAAATCATCTGTACACAGCTGCTCACCCGGATCTGCACCATAACGTATCAGATATTCACGCCATTTTTTTAATGTTTCCATATATGGCAGTGCAAAGGAAACATTTTGCTCCATACGGCAAACCATTGCCGTCATAATAAGCATATTTCCACATTCCTCTACAGGCATCTGATCACGCAAACCATATACATTACTTCCTGACGGATACATATAGTAAGGCGGGTACACAAATTGATTGTCTGAGCGAAAACGCTTATTTTCCTCATCTGAGCGGCCATATACCTGCCCCCACGCATATGGATAGCGTCCTACATCATGAGGTGCAAAATCATACGTCCACACATCACAGTCTGCAAATCTAAAAATTGGACGCAACATTCCCTTGATGTATTCTGTATTATAGAGCATAAATAACGGCACTGACGGATAACTTACATCAACAGTTCCAATGCAGCCATTAGAATCATTTTCCTTTGAGAGAAAAATTAAATTCTGATCTTCATCTGTGATCAGCTTGTGCGCTGCAATCGCATGACGATAGCTCATAACACATAAAAATGCATACTCATCGCCGCCAATCTTTTTCGCCTTCGCTTCTATCTCACAATCTATTTCTGATGCCTGCTTGTAAACCTTTTTCTGATCTGCAAAGGCAGCTGAAATTGCTTCCAGAATTGTCTTATATTTTGTTGTCCAGTACGCCTTTCTCCACTCTCCGAAATAATTGATTGATGCAAGATCATCATATGCCAGAATAAGTGTAGTCTGACCATTTAAATTTGCTGCCTGACAGCGAATTGCTTCGTTTGCTGCATCATATGTAATCGTGCTTTTATCATTGCCTGCAAGATACACATAACCCCAGTCAATTGTTGTATGATCACCGCTGCTTCCAAGCGGCTGCTGACGCATACGTCCCATAGACGCGTATGAAAAGTCCTGCTTAAAAGTTCCAGCAAAGCCTGCCACTTCGTCCTTTTCTTGGCGCACGAGATCAGCTGATACAATAAAATCAAGCTGTACATTATCCGCATTCTTTTTCTCAACCATAAAATCAATATATGTACACGGTCTTGATACAAGCAATGGATCACTCAGAATAAGCGGAGAAGTAAAACGACAGCATAATCGCACCTTATCGTTTTCAAATGTATATGTTGTCGCAGTAGCTGTCACGTCCAATGATATCTGAGGTAATATCTGGTGAAATTCCTTATCTCCCATAAAACAATATACAGTTTTATCCACAGTCAGATATCCTCGAATCTGCTGGCGCTTACCAGTCCAGTGAACAGTATCCGTATCATATAAATGGTCACTGGATGACCAGATTGAAAAATATGGATCATGCGTAACAAGCGGTATACTTGCAGCTCTTGTAACCTTCATAATAAACCTCCATTTTTTTTATTTTAATTCCCTTTCTTTTATTTTATCGTAACTATTCAGAACCCCATTCGCAAAATCGCATCTTCGATGCTTCTATTTTGCTCATGTGGTTACCTCGCCATATAAAATTGCTATTCTGTCTGAATGCAAGCATTCACAGAAAGCAAGCATTCACAGAAAGCAATTTTGCATGGCTCTGAATAGTTACATTTTACCACATATTTCATGCTATACACAATTGATTTTACTTTTTTTCTATGAATTTTAATCAACTCTTCATAACCTTCGATTGCATTTTCATGCTGATTTTGTTACAATAATTAACGCATTAACTGAAAGGACATTAAGCTTTAATGAAAAAACATATCAATAAATTATCTGCTATACAAAAAGCTGCTGCCGGAATTGGCGGCGCAGTTGTCGTTTTGACCTCTGCCACAGATTTTTTTGCTGGAAATTATCTTGTCAACTACGCTATCGGCCGTGGCGGCGACGGTGGAAACCGTACGGTTTCTGATGATGCTGACGCAAATATTGAAGCCCAAAAAAGTGCTGACGCAGAGACAATCATAAATGATGCCAAAAAGCAAATGGGTCTTTCAGCCGCCCTTTTTGAAGAGGCTCATCCTGCCAAAGATATTACCATTTTGTCAAATGACAATTTAAATCTTTATGGTGCATACTACAAAAATGAAGCTGCTGCCAGCGATCACCTTTGGGCCATTGTGATTCACGGCTACCGCTGCGATCACAATTCAATGACAGAGTTTTCACAGCGCTACTATGAAAATGGCTATCAGGTAGTAGCACCTGACCTTCGCGCCTGTGGAAAAAGTGAGGGCAATTATGTCGGTATGGGCTGGCTTGACCGCCTCGATATTATCTCATGGATCAACTGGATCATTGAGCAGGACCCTGATGCCCAAATTGTGCTGCACGGTGTCTCCATGGGCGCTGCAACTGTCATGATGACCTCTGGTGAAACACTTCCTGAAAATGTAAAAGTATTTGTTGAGGACTGCGGCTATACAAGCACCTGGGAAATATTTGCAAATGAATTAAAGCTTCGCTTCAATCTTCCGGAATTTCCACTGATGCAGACTGCAAGCCTGATTGCATCTAACAAGGCAGGTTATGATTTTAAAGAAGCAAGCTCACTTACTGCTGTATCTAAATGCGAAAAGCCTATGCTTTTTATTCATGGAACAGCAGATGACTTTATCCCATATTCTATGATGAATGAGCTTTATGAAGCAAAACCTGGCACAAACAAGCAAATGCTTACAGCAAAAGGTGCTACTCACGCTAACTCACTTTATCTTCTTGGCGAAAGCTATTGGGATACCGTTTTTGATTTTATTAACAAATATATAAAATAAATTGTAACTATTCAGAGCCATGCAAAATTGCTTTCTGTGAATGCTTGCATTCAGACAGAATAGCAATTTTATATGGCGAGGTAACCACATGAGCAAAATAGAAGCATCGAAGATGCGATTTTGCGAATGGGGTTCTGAATAGTTACAATAAATTTTTGTAAAACAATGTTTACCCCCGCTTGTATCATTTATTCTTTTAGGACATTAAAATCATATTAGAATAAACGCTGTTTTCTGGATTGCCTCCCTTTATAAATTCAGCATCTACTGTTTTGCGATAAAACATCTTTGCATCACCAACCCAGCCTATTTTTTAATTCATCTTTTCTGGCCGTTCACAAGAAGACGTCACTGTTACAAACGCTCCTTTTTTACCACTTTCTATAATACAATCAATTACTTCTAATACGTGACATGCCATCTGTGCATTGGCGCGATGTTTTCTTCCTTTAATGATTGCATCCGCCATTTCTGAAGGACCAAGTCCTCTGCTATTTTCGCCATATGGAAAACCATAGTCTAAGATTTGAGGCTCCATATTTTTCCCAAAGCCATTCTGTGCAGGAATATAAACTACCTTTCCTCCAAAATTGTTTGGATCTGGAATCTTTATAATGCCCTTTTTTCCATAAATGGTAAAATTTGCCTGATCATTTATTATACTGTCTCCATTTACACTGAATGTTCCTGTAACACCATTTTCCATCTCAAGAATCGTAAATATCTGACTTTCATTCTCGTAGGCAAACTCCTGTCCAAATGAAGGACTATCTGGAAGAACATTGACACGACTGCGTGCCAGATTGCGCACAGAAGCCACAACCTTATTTACAGGACCAAATAAGCTAACAAGTGCTGTCAGGTAATACACACCGAAATCATACCCAATACCGCCTCCAGGCATGCGCAAGAATCCAAATAGGCTTGCCAAAAGGTCAATATCACGATTTGCACACGCATCAAAGGAGGTAATTTCTCCGATTAAACCATCATCCAATGCTTTTCTAGCTGTCTGCAATGCTGCTCCCAAAAAAGTATCTGGCGCCGATCCGATATACAATCCTTTTTTTTGTGCTTCTGACACTAACTTTTCTGCTGTATGATGAGAAAGCGTCATTGTTTTCTCTGTATAGACATGCTTTCCTGCCTCGATTGCTCTGTGAATCAGTTCCTCATGTGTTGGTGCTGGTGTTAAAATTACAACCATTTCAATCGCATCATCCGATAAAATTTCTTCATATGTACATGCCTTAATTCCATACTTCTGTGCCTTTTTCTGTGCATGCTCAAAATGCGCTGCGCAGCAGGCCACTACTTCAAGATTATCAAAACGCTCAATCATGTTTGTCAAATAAATGTCGCTAATCGCACCACATCCGACAACTGCAACCTTCATCTTTTTATCCATATGTTCTCCCTAGCCCCAGTATCTCTTATGATAACGATTCTTTAATCGTATTCCAGATACAGTCAGCTGCAAATTCTGAGCCTTCTCTTGATGCATGAGCATTATCTTCTGCATACATTTCCACTTCCGGATGATTTTTACGATACTCCCACCACAGCTCTCCGACTGGTGCTAAAAGCGCATTTGCCTCTTCTGCAGCCTGTCGAAATGCTTTTGTCATGCGCGCCTGTTGATCTGGCTCATCCTTCTTTGCCCATGTCATATACACAAGCGGCTTTGCATTTGCCTCGCGAATCCATGTATTCAGCTGTCTAACTGCATCAAACAATTTTTCCTCTGGTCCAAATGGATGTGAGTGCTCCTGAAGTACAACATAATCATAGTGACCATATAAAATGTTAAATCTCACATCTGGCTCCTGAACATGCTGCTCCAAAAACCATCCTCCGTGAGCAATCATCGTTACCTCACAATCATATCCTTCTTTTCTGGATTTTTCTGCCACCATATTTGGCATATCATTGTAATAGGTATGACTGTTTCCGATAAATAAAATGCGTAATTTTTTCATTGTTTACCTCCGACAAATATATGTGTATAAATTACTTTATTAGTATCTTAGCCTACTTAAATAGTAAAGTCAAGCCAAAAGACTTACCTAAGCCAAAAGCAGCACAAGCTGATGTCGCCTGTCATTTGTATACTTACTGTCTGACTTTCTTGCTTAATTGATCCAATCTGTTCAAACGGCACTGTGATATCTGAATAGATTGGCTCACAAATCTTTTGCTGTTCTTCTCTCTCTTTTTTTGCATTGTTATCTAATTCAAACATTGGTGTTGGCTCATACAGGCGCGTATCACCGCTCCAAAATGCTGCCCTTTTTCCATTAATACTTAGCTCGATGCTGCCGCCCTTTGCGCTCTTTGCCAGAAAATGGACTTCGCTCGCCTCCATTGCCTGACAGTCACGCCATTGCAGCAGCGCTGGCTTTTCTTTATCTTTTGCTGTTGCTGCTGTAAATGTCATGATTCCCTGTGTCAGTTCAATGTTCTCATATTCGTCAAAATGATCTGCTCTGATGCGCTTTGTCAATACTCGCGTTTTAGTTTTTTCACCAGCAAGGAAAATAGTATCATAAAGTGGTGTCTCTTTGCTTGATGGACCCACAAAAATCATATAATTTCCTTCCTCTACTAAGAAACTTCCACTGATACAGTCATAAAAACGAAGCTCATTTGTAGAAATACGCTTTATAACATGCCTTACTTCATCTGGCGCAATATCATGAAGTCGTTCAAATGCAAGAAGCTGGCGGCGAGGCTTTGGAACACGAGATTTTGGCGCTGATGCATAAATCTGAATAACTTCATCGCTAGTCTGTTTTCCCGTATTTTTAACATCAAATGCCACTTCTATATGTGCTGGATCTGACATATAAACTGAGAGGTTTGAATATAAAAACTTTGTATAAGTCAGTCCATGACCAAACGGATACAGCACCTCTTTGTCAAAATAGCGATATGTCCTCTTTCCCCGAATAATGTCATAATCATCAATATCAGGCAAATCATCATCGCTGTTATACCATGTCATATTCAATCGCCCAGCTGGTGCATTTTTACCATATAATGTCTGAGCCATTGCTGTTCCCATATCCTGGCTTCCTGTCGCGCTCCATACAATCGCTGGAAGCGTATTCTGTACAGAATGAATCGTGTACGGATAATTGGAGAATAAAACGCAAATAGCATCTGGCTTTATTTTACAGATCATTTTTGCCAGTTTCTCCTGATGCGGCGGCAATGCAAGTGTTGTGCGGTCAATTTCTTCCTTTGCATTAACCATAGGATGACAGCCAAGTGCAAGAATTACTGTCTTTGCACACTGCATAAGACGCTGTACTTCTTCAAAGCCATCTACGACAGTCTCCATTAAAAAGCTGCTTCCCTCTCCAGTCAGTGCAGAATAAAGTTTTTTATCCTTGCTAATCTGAATTGGCTGATCAAAACGGTTAGTAAGTCGTACTGCTCCATTCTCTGCAGGAATGATATGAAAAATCGCCGTGACAAACCAGTCAAACGCAGCATCCTTCACTGCCACCAGTGCGCCGTCCTCCTCTTCGCTTTGACGGCGCCACTTTGAAATAGTTGTCACATACTTTCCTGTACGCTCACATCTAAGATTTATACGTCCATCGCCCCAATCCTCTTTCACAAACAGATCTGCCTTATCTGACAGACAAAGCGTGCCATCTTCCTGAACTGCCACATACTGATCACCAGCACGAAGCGTTATGCGATCCCAGCCATCCACACAGCGAATTTTCGTATTCAAAAGCTTCTCTAGGCCTTCTTTTAGCGTACTCTTATGATGTGGCTCACCACCGTACCAGTCCTGATACCAAGCATCACAAAGCGGTCCAACTAAAACTGGATCTTTATGAAGAGTTTCTGACAGTGGCAAACGATTATCTTCATTTTTAAGAAGAACAATTGATTTTTTTGTCAGCTCCAGACAAACTTTCTGTGCTTGGCTGCTGCATAGATCTTTTTCTGTAACTCTGTCATACGGATTTTGTACTATATCATCAAACATACCTAGCTTTAATTTTGTACGAAATACATTGCGAATAGCTTCATCCATCTCATCTTCAGACAAAAGACCATATTCTAATGCTTCACGAGCTGCTTCCTCTACAACCGGCATAGGATCGGACATTGCATCAACACCAGCCTTTACAGATGCGGCAAGTGACTGTGCGTGTGTTCCAAAATAGTGATGCAGATTTCTAACAAGCTCCATTGCACCACCATCGCACACTGCATGCTTTAAACCATATTGCTTCTTTAAAATAGATTTCACCTGCGGATTTAACATTCCCGGAATACCATTGATTTTATTGTAGGCCGTCATAACTGCCTCAGCACCATGCTCTTTGATGCAGCGCCTAAATGGTTCAAGATATAGCTCATACATATTTCTTGGATCAATAGACGCATTTTTCCAGCCTCTGCCACGTTCTGTGTTATTCGCATAAAAATGTTTCAGCGTTGCCGCAATGCGCAAATAGTTAGGGTCATCACCCTGCATACCCTCTATGTATGCTCCTGCCATTGCTCCTGTCAGCACAGGATCCTCTCCATAACCTTCCTCATTTCGTCCCCAGCGCGGATCTCTCTCCAGATCAACAGTCGGTGCCCAACGGCTTAGTCCACCAGACGGATGACGATGCCACAGTACTCTTGCCTCTGTTCCAGTGACTTCTCCCGCCTTCTTTATAAGCTCTGTATCCCAGCTGGCACTCATGCCAATTGGCTGTGGAAATGAAGTAGTTGGCTCAGGTATATTTCGCCCATTCTGATCATTTCGAGCCTCAACACCGTGAGCAGCCTCACCGCCTACATAACTCATATCAATTCCAAAACGCGGCAGCTCAGGCATAGTTGAAGCCATACATGTTATCTTTTCTTCCAGTGTCATATTGGCTAAAAGCCAGTCTAATCTCTCTTCAATCGGAAGCTTGGCATTACAAAATGGATTTTGTCTATTTTTTTCTTCCATGTTTTTACGACTCCTTTCATTGCATTAACTAGCATTTCACTTACTGTCCAAGCAATAACATTTTTACAGGTCCACTTGAATGCCTTCCATTAAGTGATACATCTACAATCAGCTCCAGCCTTCCAGACATAAATGATTCTGTATTTAACTCAAATTCCTTTTCCGCACAAGAAAGATAAAGATTATTTAATGGCATTTCCACTTCTGATACGCCAACTGCTGTGACACCGTCTGGCAAATACAGCTTTATTTTAACCCACTGCTGTTCTCTCATTGTATTCGAGTTGATCACTTTTACTTTAAATTTGCGATTTTCTCCTTTTTTAAAGAAAGCTGATCCCTCATAATCAATCCAAACCTGAAATGCTGTAAATTGATATCTTGCTACATATGGCTGCGCACAAAGCTCATTTAAAGGTGTCTCATACATTCTGCCGCTTAAATTAATATATGGAAGATAGTCATCTATTTTCTTGCAAAACAGTGCTTCTTTTTCACAGCACTCAATTTTCATACCGCCCTCTGCAAATACATCACAAAGATCCTGTCCAAGAAATCCTGGAATATCTCTCAAAATACGCTCTGCAAGCTGAGTTGCTGTTTCTGGCACCCAAATGCCGCCACCTGTTTTATTTATACACATAGTAACAATTTTATCATTCAGCGGATCAGTCCATTTCTTTGGAAGTTTCGATGCGCCATTCATAATACCTAAAAGTGCGCCTAACGTTGCACATGTGCAGTCAGTATCCTCGCCGCAATTATTTGCCAAAATAAGACTCTTGCCAAAATCGCCTTCTCCATACAAAAGACCGAGCACAACAAATGCCACATTCTCCGGTGCGTCAAAACCAGCTGCACCCAATTCCATTCCCTCATTATTCTCTGTCGGAATTTCACTAATCGCGATTCCCTGAATGCCAAATGTTCCAGGTGCTGCATTATGAATCTGTTTTCTAGCCTCAATGAGATCAACGCCCGAATGATAACAGTCAACTGCCTTTCTTATTGCCTGTGCAGTCATACAGTTCTCTGGAAGATATGAAAGACCTATTTCAACAAGCTTCTCTCTATCATTCTCTACAAACGCTGCACTTTGTATTGCTGATGTAAAAATTTCTGCATACATTCCCTCATCAGCATGATCTACAATTGCATCCTCAAATGCATAGCGCGTTGCTATTTCAGGATGTCCCGGTGCAAGACAAGCCCACAGCTCTGAACGAATCCAGCAGCCATTGCTATTCTTATAAGTATTATCTACATCACCACTCAATGGCGGAACTAAACCTGCACGAAGATTTGTTTTCCCGGTTCCATACTCAACCCAGTTTGGGATAACAAAGGATAGCCAATATTCTCCAAGAATTGACGCATTTACATTTCTTCCATGCCGCTCAACAGCAGCCAGCCACACAATCTGTAAATCTAGGTCATCATTTGCCGGCGGTCCCTGAGTAAGATCCTGCACATAAAAATCTACATTTGGAATCATTCGTTTGCACTCAAACGGTGCTCCAAGCACACCTCCTACATTTTTTCCGGTCCAACATCCAGCCAGCTTATCACGCAGCTCATTTAACTGTAAAATCATTTTACGTCCTCCTTTTATTATTGATTTTAACTGACTTTTATATGCATTTTTACAAGTATTCTGCTGTAAGTATATTCCAGAAATCGAATTTATTCAATGTACTATATTTTCATTTTTGTCAAACAAAATTAGCCGCTAGGGCTATCCCAGCGGCTAAAATAATTTAAGCGGAATCATCTTAATCAGTGGTGCAATCACCTGCTCTGGTAAAGCAGCAACCATATCAGTTTTTGTGATACCAGGTGCAACTGCATTTACACGGATATTGCTTGGTCCAAGTTCTCTTGCAAGAGACCATGTCAAACCATTAATCGTCTGAATAAATGAATTCCAATCTTTGATCCCATATTCCTTAATCATATTGAACGTTTACCTTACTTTACCTTATTTTACTTACTTTGTTTCACTTTCTTTTGCCTTACTTCATTTTACTTTAATTTTTATTTTGGATTTTTCATCTTATCACCGACAAACCAATAATCACAAACCTTTCCGCCGCTTGCCAATGTGTATTTTCTATTTAATTTTGCATGCATCAGGGAAGCTGTTATATGGTCAATATCGCACATAACCGGCAATACATCCAGATAGCCCTCTCTTCTTGCAAATGTATTCAATGGACACTGTGTAAAATAATAGTAGAAGCCATCCTTGTGTTTCTTTTCATCGAAATGGAAATCCCACGAATATTTTTTATACTGCGGATGCTCGTCCAGCCACTTCGCATCTCTTTCCATCATTTTTCGAATTCGTTTTATACCGCTCGCCTTATTGGCATTGATCAAAATGCCCATTACCTTCATGATCGGAGCGGACAGCACATCTTTTGAAATCGCACGCAGATCTTCTACTGAAATTTTTCCATCAGCAGCTTTCCATATTGCCAAGAAGACCAGACATTCATACGTGTTGGACGCCATCGGATTGTCCCTTCCAATATCATCTGAGCGATTTAACATATCTCGATATTCTGCATCTGCTTTTGGAATCAACGCTTTCGTATATGCTTTTCCATAGCGCTTATTTAAGCTCTTTTTGATAAACGGCATAAGCATGTTCCAATATTTGTTGGTATATTCCATCATAATTTTTGTTCTCCTTTCCTATGCGTTCACACATTCTTTATGCTTATTATTATCTATACATATACATATTACTTTCACATATTACTTCCGTACACATTCTGTATACACAAGCGGAATGCGCGCTCCCAACTCTTTTGAAAACCGCACACGCCAACCATGAAATTCCAACCATCGAAGATATTCCTCTGATGTCCATTGATGTTCAAAGCGAATTCCTGCAATTTTCAAAATTCCTGACCAAATGCGGCTGATAACGCCCTTCTTATGTCCCACAAAATTCGGTGCAATCAGCAAGCCTCCATCTTTGAGCACACGATCAATTTCTTTCAGCGCCTTTTGCGGTTCTGGCATCACATGGAGCGCATTGGCAATTATGACCACATCAAATGAGTTGTTCTCATACGGCAGACACGTCGCATCTGCCACTTCAAATTTCAGCTGTTTGGGATATTTTCCCTTTAATGCCTCGCAAATCATCCCTTCTGAGTAATCCGTCGCGATCATTCGCTTCGATACCTGCGCTACATGCTTCGCCAAAAGTCCCGGACCAGTTGCAATTTCCAACACTTCTTTATCCACTACTCGTCTTGAAATGCGCTTATACATATACGCATAATATTTCTGATCCATACGCATTGCCTTCTCATAAATCGGTGCATACAAATCCCATATTTTTTTATTCATATATGATGCTCCTTTCCGTTACCGGTTCTGTTCCATTGTGATATTCGTTCTGCTCAGCTTACGATAAAATAGCGGGGCCTTTTGCTGTCATCTTACAAATTCCTCTCGGTGTAATCCGAAGCTCTGGAATTACCGGAAGTGCCAGAAATGAAAGTGTTACAAATGGATCAATCTGAGAAGCAACACCCATTTGATGTGCCTTTTGAATCATTCGCTGTAATGCTTCATTCACGTTTTCAAATCCGACATCACTCATCAATCCCATAATCGGCAGCGCCAATGTCTCATACACCTTTCCATTTTCCACCACTGTATAACCACCCTGGGTTCGTATAATCTCATTGACTGCAATCGCCATATCCACATCATTATCTCCGATTACAATAATATTGTGCGAGTCATGTGACACGGATGATGCCACCGCGCCATTTCTGATTCCATACCCTTTTGCCACGGCAACGCCGATCTTACCTGTATTGTGATGCCGCTCAACTGCTGCAATTTTTGAATATCCGCCGAATGGTTCAAAGTTTAATGTAGGAGGAAGTGAAATCGTCAAATCAGTCGTCGTGATCTGTCCTGCATGAATTTCAATCACATGCGTCTTTTTCTTTGAAATTGGCAAAAGAAATCGCTCTGCCTTGACTTTATCCAGATGAACGGTATGCTTTAACACGTGGCTGCAAGGACGCACACGAATCGGTGCATCCTCGTTCAATCGTTTTCCTTTATAAAATACGTCTGTCACATTTAAATCTGTCAAATTATCAAGCACCACAAAATCCGCCTGAAATCCCGGTGAAATTGCACCCAAATGCTTTAATCCATAACACTTTGCAGTATTGATCGTTGCCATTTTAATAGCACGAATCGGATCAAGTCCAAGCTTTACCGCCATTTTTACGCTATAGTCAATGTGACCATCTCTTAAAATATCTTCAATATGTTTGTCATCTGTGCAGAAAGAAAAATATTCCGTGTCAATTCCAGTTCGTACAATTCCCTCTACGATATCCTTCAGATTATGTGCCGCACTTCCTTCACGGATGTGGACATGCAGTCCCCTGCGCACCTCCTCCAATGCATATTCAAAGGTTGTCGCTTCATGGTCGGTATCCACGCCAGCCATCTTATACGCGCTCAACTCCTTGTTCGGCAAATACGGTGCATGTCCGTCAATTGTTCTGTTCTCAAAGAGATTCATCTTTACAAACATGCTCTCCTCTGCATGAATAACAGCCGGATCATCCATTACCTCTCCTAAGCCCAACACTCTTGGGTTTCTCACATACGGATACATGTCGTTTGCGGAAAATACACATCCATTGTCATCCACACTCGTCGATGGCACACAAGATGGCATCATTACATAGACGTTTGCCGGTGATTTTTCTGTCTGATTCAAAATATAATCAATGCCAGCCGCGCCGCTCACATTTGCTGCTTCGTGCGGGTCGACAATAAACGTCGTCGTTCCATGCTTTGCAGCCGTGCAAACGAGTTCATTTGGTGTCACCATCGTGGACTCTAAGTGCAGATGTGCATCAATGTAGCCCGGAGCCAGATACCGACCACCCAGATCAATCTCCTTTTTCCCACGATAGCTTCTCGACACACCGGCAATCAAACCATCTTTGACTGCCACATTTGATTCTACAATTTCACCAGTAAACACGTCCACTAACTTTAAATTCTTTAAAACTAAATCTGCTTTCTGTTTTCCAAGCGTTACATTGGCAAGTTTCTTATACTGAGTATACTCCATAAAATCTCCTTTGCTTTTTTCTAAGCATATCGCCTAAAAAACAGTTTGTCAACGCAATTTGATAGCAGAAATTTCATATAAAGCGAAATTAATCAATTTAAATTTCGTTTTGTTTTTCGTTTTTAGCGAAAACGTAGCAACAAAATAGCCACTATGGTCAGATAAAAAATCGTTTTCCCTGATCCTAGTGACTATCAAATACACCACACATTATTCATGCATGAAAACTTGAATCTTAATTCGCAGCCAATTTCCCTTCTTTTCTTTTTCCGTAATTTTTCCAAAAAGAAGCTTTCCTGCATCCATCAAGCGTGCAAATATGATATTATCTTTTTGAGGGATATATCCAATCTTTACTCCATCCATTGTTTTAATAAGAATTGCAAACTCATCATATGGATTATCTGGTTCTCGAAAAAGATTCAATCTGTCACCACTTTTTAAATAAGGCTCCAGTTCATCAATTCCCTCAATATAAGTTGTTCCTGCCACATGAGTATCTAAAAGAAAAATGTCTCTCTCAAACGGCTTTGGAATCAAAGACTCTCCGTTCTTTCCATGAAATAACGCAAGCAATCCATCTCCCCCTAATTCAATCAAGTTATTCATGCGATTTCCCCATCATTTCCTCAATTTTTATTCTGTAGAATAAAATACGTTCTTCATATTGG